>ERZ500997.258-NODE-258-length-14718-cov-5.811430_pt1 | contig 14718 bp, 8 predicted proteins | sample MGYA00248826_ERZ500997 | MGnify/ENA primary metagenome ERZ500997 (study PRJEB25958, sample SAMN03398524) | human skin metagenome | study: EMG produced TPA metagenomics assembly of the Human Skin Microbiome Metagenome (human skin metagenome) data set.
GATTTTATATCTGATAATATTTCATCATCATCATCATCATCACAAACAACAAAAATCATTGATGAAAATCAATATAATGATGATCAAATATTATCAGATATAAAATCAATATCATCAATAAAATTACGTGCCAATAGAAAACTAAATAGACGAAGATTTGAATCACTATATGGTGGATAACGTCTATAGTGAGGATGAAACAAAACAAAAAAAAAAATTTGATTAATTCATAAGAATAACCCAAACAAACAAAAAAAATTACTTTTTCATTAAAATATTTGTAATAAAATTATGTCGTTTTATCATAACACTTTTTGCATGTGAAAATGTACGAAATGAATATGGACCATAATAATTACCGAAACCAGAATTACCAACACCACCGAATGGTAATAGATTAGCATGTAGATTAAAAAAATGATCATTTTTAACAATTGTACCGCTTGATGTTTCATTTTGAAATCGTTTAAAAACATTATCATTATCAGTATAAACATTTATTGCCAATGGTTTTTCATTCTGACGAATCAATGTTAAAGCTTCATCCAATGATTCAACAGTTACAATAGGTAATATTGGACCAAATATTTCTTTTTGCATAATTGGATCACTAAATGTAACATTGGCCATTATTGTCAATGGAAAAAAACCTGTCTGTACATCGATATTACCACCGATGACAACTTTTTCTTTATTCGATTCAAGTAATATTCGTAAATGTTCGAAATTTTTACGATTAACAATTCGGCCATAAAATGGTGATTGACTTGCATCGTTGCCATAAAATTCTTTCAAAAAACCGGGAACCAATTTTATAAATTGATCCTGAACTTTTTTCATACAAATTAGATAATCGGGTGCAATGCATACTTGTCCTTTGTTAATACATTTAGCCCAAATAATTCGTTTGGCTGTTTCATAAAAATCGTTAACATTATTGTCTAAATATGCTGGGCTGAAACAAAACAAAAAAAAATCTTAAATTATTCGATTCTTTTTGTTCACGATTTGGATGAACAAAAAAAAACAAAATGCAATTTTGCAAACATACTTTTTACCACCCAATTCCATTACACACGGTGTTAAAAATTTTGTCGCAGCACGATAAACAATTTTACCGATTGATGGTGAACCAGTAAAAAATATTAAATCAAAATGATTTTCCAATAAACGTGATGATACACTGGCATCACCAGTAACCACACGATAACATTCCTATCAATATTTTTTTTATAACGTCAAATTTCATCAAAAACTTAAACAAATTTTGACTTACCGGATCCAAATATTTGGGCAATAATTCGGCCAATAATCGTTCATAATTGGGTGCAAATTCTGATGGTTTTAGAATGGCACAATTTCCCGCAGCAATTGCACCAACTAATGGACGTATCGATAATGTTAATGGATAATTCCATGGACTTATTATCAATACAACACCTAATGGTTCATAATGAACGTATGTTGAATCGAAAATATTTGTTAAATGTTTCGTTTTCGTATAATGCACACGTGTATGATAATGAATATATTTCAATTGATAATCAATATCATTTAGTAATGGAAGCATTTCAGTTCCTGATGCTTCTGCTTTTGGCTTATTTTCAACAACAACAAAAAAAAGACAAACAATGTAAAGAAAAACAAATCCACATTCGTAAATAAATAAATATACCTTGTCCAGATCGGCCAAAAGTGCATCCATAAATTGATCATAATTTTCTGTCAAACATTTTCGCAATTGTTTCAATTGTTTAATACGGAATTGAATATTTTTCGTACGATCTGTATTGAATGTTTGTCGTGTTTTCCATACGATCATTTCAATCGTTGATTCATTTATTTTCATTATCGTTTTCACAAAACAGCCAATATACCACCTTCAACCAACCAACCAACAAACAAACAAACAAATAGAAAGAAAGAAAGGACAACTGTTGTTCGCGCTGCTTTTTATATGAAAACGTAAATGAACAAACATCATTCGAAAGCAACATTTTATTTTCAATTGTTTTTAATAAAATCTGATGATTATTTTGTACTTGAAGAAGAAAATATTTATCGATTATCAATGTCGAGGATTTGTTTTTTTTTATTTTTCCTCAATTTTATCAAACTTTTTTTTCAACTCTACCAGAATTTTATTTATTGAAAAAAATATTATAAAGAAAGAATATCACATTAATTTTTATTTTCACAGGATAAAAAAATATCATTGTAAAAAAATTTTTCTAATTATTTGGACAACTATTATAAATAACAAAACTAGTATCCATTAATTGACGAATAATATCGGCAAGATTATATTCAGGTTCAATAATAATTAAATATGATGATGATGATGGTGATGATGATTCGTTTTCGTTTCCGCCATCAACAACACTATTCGGCATCAATAATATTGATCGACAATAAATGTTTAATAATGTTTCAATTAAATCTTCTTTGTTTAAATCTAGAAAAAAAAAATGAAATTTTATCATTAAAAAAAAATTTGAGAAATAATTGAAAAGAAAATTTACCCATACCAGGTATCTTATTTTTTAAAATTTTAACAAATTTTACAGCTTGTGAATATTGTTTTGTTTGTATTAGATCAAGAAGTTCGGTTTCATTTTCTTTACTTATTGTTGTTGATGATGTAGTCGATGATATATTAATCGACATAAACGAAGGTTGTTGTTGTTGTTGTTGTTGATCAGATATATTGTTATCATCATCAAGATATTTAGCTAAATCTTTTTTCAATTCACCAATTTCATTCGAATAATTGATTACCTATTAATATTGACAAAATTAGATTAACAATGAACAAAATAAAATTTTAAAAAAACAATCAAACAATTACCATAGGATTATTCTGTATGGATTTGATTGAATCAACAAATTTAAGATAACATTCATATAATAAATATAGTTGAAAATGCATTCGATATAAATGTTGACAAAGTTTAGAAATCAATGTAGTTGTTGAATCAATGGCCGATGAATTATCTTGATTGTTTATTTTGAAATTCTTATATTCCTGTATACAGTTATAAAGTTGATCTTTTTTCTCATTAAATGTTTCCCAATGTGCATGTAATCCCATAATAACAAATTGTTGTTCTTTCAATAGATTATCCATTGTTATGAATAATCGTTCGCTTATATGAACAAATGGAAAATCATTTTGCATTGAAATTATATCCAACAAATCCATAAAACGATTGGCCACTGAACCATATTGATTATTATCCAAATTATTATTCTGTAAAAGTATTTCACATGATTCTCTTGTTAAATATATGACACGTTTGAATGTATTTTTTAAAATCTTCACAATCAATTGATTTGCCATTACCATCATTTGACCTGAATGATCATTAATCATTCGCATAAAATGTGTTGAACATTGTTCTTCAGCTTCAATATTCAATGTAGATATCGGTGGATTCGTTATAATCGATGATGAAACAGTATTCACTAATGATGATTCCGGTTCAGAAACAAGACTATGTGATGATCCATGTGATATAAGACTAGCTGGTCTTGAATGTGTAGAATTTTCATTGAATACTTGTATCTGATTATGATGTGATGACAGATCATATAGTGGTGAAACACTTTCAACTTCATCATCGGATGAACATTCATCTACATCATTTTTTGACATTCGAGGTGAATAATTGATTGGCGATGATGATGATGGTTCAAAAGTAACATTTATTATTTCATCATTCATTTTGTTTGTTTTATTGGAAGAAACATCATCATTATCAAGATTTGATAATGATTTTCGTCGTACACCCCAATTAAAATTATCCAAACTTTCACCTTCTTGACTTTCAAGTTCGTATTCAAGAAAATCAAATTCTTTGAAATAGGCAAATTCACCATGTGCTGTATCATCATGTTTGCTATCACCCGATACATCATTGTTTGTTGCCGACATATCTTCAGTTGATGAAGCCATCGATGATTTATGATTATCAATACCAACATCACTATTTTGGCTAAAAATGACCGATGGTGATTTTGGTAGGCCAACAATTCGTTTACCACAACGATTGAATAGATTGACTAAACGTTCACGAATTCTAGTCTGTGTAGCTACTAGACTACTTCTTTTCAATGTAGAATTATGATCAACATTTATATTATGGCCACCAATTGTATCGGCATTTGTAGCCGAATTTTCATTACTTGCTATTGAGACATTATCACCATTATCAATGGCAAAAGTATCACGAACATCGAATAATTTATGAAGAATAAAGTCACTTTTTTCATTACGATCACCAACCAAATTACTATTATTATCAACAGATGTAGCAATACTACTGATTGCCGAATCTGTACCATTATCTTTAGCATTTCGATTAGCGGCAATTTCGGTCATTGCTTTTCGCTTGGCAATAAATTTGGAGCCAACAATTGGTGTTTGACTGATATCAAAAGTAAAATCCATTGTACGTCCCGGTAATTCACGTTTAATACCACTGCTACCGAATTCACTTTCACTAAATGTACTTGACGTCATACTGATACCATCCGAATATGAACCACAAGATACGATACTCGATATGATCGATGATGCATATGTTGAATTTGATGAATATGATGGTGCAGCCAATATTGATGAACGTGTCACAGCTAATTTTAATATTTTTAATGCATCTTTCCATTGTGGTCCTTCAATATATTTATTTGCTACACGCATTAAATCATCATTTATCGATCGGCTACTATTCAAATCGATATAATTGAGCATAAAATGTAGAATCGATAATATATGATTAAGGAATACGGCTGGTCCTTTTTCGGCAACCTGTTTTTTTTCGTACAAAGAAAAAAAACATGAAAAATTAATATCAAGTTAAGAGGATGAGAAGACAAAAAAACATTATTCTTACCTCAACTAAAAACGATATAATCATTACAAATGACCCTGGATATGCATCATAAAGATATTTTACAACACATTTTGTCCATTGTGAATTTTCCTTACTAAAACAATGTTTACTATACAATGTCATAACGGTAGCCAAATTTTCCAGATTAATATTCGAATGTTCATTACACCAGGCAGCAAAACTAACGGCAGCCTGAATACAAAGTTCATTCGGATCATCATAATTATGTAATAGATATGGTAACATAGCCATAACATGGAATGGAAATGCTGTTTCTGAATTTTTCGGATCGATAACCGAAATTTTTAAATAAGGTGTTAATTTATGAAGTAGATTGATTGTCGGTTCATAACAAAGATTCGATGCTAAACCTTTCAATAATAATTGATGAACACCGGGAAAATTTGGCCATTTAATATGCATAAAAATTTTTTCAATTTTTTCTCGACATTCAGGATCATCTAGCGACATTTTCTGAAAACATTTATCCAATAATCTTGTAGCCAATAAAAATTCATGTTCATAATCAGTTTCTAATAGAATGACACCAATACAGAAAAATTGTGCCAACATTGAATTCTTATCATCTAATGAATATGATTGATTATCATCTTCGTCCGGTGGATTCTTTAACGATTGGGCTGATTGCGAACGACCCAAAGATACATTGGCCAATGAATTTCCTTTAGAATTACGATTATCATTATAGAATGAATCAACATCTTTTGTTGTACAGAAACGAGGACGATGTTCATCAAGAAAATTAAATCGTCTGGTTGGAAATGACATTGAATATGAAGTATTACTTCGAGCAGGAACTTTTCTAAACTGTTTGGCCATAGCTCTTGATGGCCGTATTGTATTTGTTCCAGCTACTAAGGTTGCTGAACTTTCGGCCGGATATAGACAATTGACCATTTGTCTTTGTTGTTGTGGATCAACATCCAAATCAAAATCTTGTTCTTCTTCTGGTTCTTCATTATTATCATTTGGTTGTGTATCTTCAACAACAGCAACATCATCTTTTGAATCAGTATCAAAATGAAAATATTGATTTATCAATTCCAATATGGAACGTGGTTTCATATCTAATGTATCGATTGCTGATTCTAATGTAAGCATCAATTCTGTTACATAACCTTGCATATCTTCACCTTGTTCGGATACGGTTTCAACTAATCGTGATAAAATATCCGATAACATTGAACGATTAATAGGAATTTTTAATGCACGAAATGTTTGCAATGAACGTCCAGCATAATGTCTTGATGAACATTGTAATGCTTGCCATAATGCAATATCAGCCCAACGATTTTCAATCTTAGCTAATGGTAATGATTCTTTGAATACACAAAGTACATGTTCAGCGAATGTTGATAATTGTTCAGCTGATCGAATTGACCAAACTTTAGCTGTAATATCTTCATTATTCCATAATGGACCACCACGTTTTGATGATATAAAATCGATTAAAGTTTTTATATAAAAATCTAATGAAAAACGTTGAGGACGATTATTCACCATTGAATCATTTTGTTTCATATCATCTCCTTGATTAGTTGATTTCTCTTCATCACCACCATCATCATCGTCGTCGTCGTCGTCGTTGATTAACATCTGATCATCACAATCATCTTTATCAATTTTCAATTGAATATCATTCAAATGAACCGAATCAGAAATCGTAACTGTTGTTGTTGTTGTGGTTGCTGATACAAGATTTTCACTACTTTTAGTAAAAATTTTATCCAAATCCAATTCACTTGGATTCTTTTGTCCATTTCTATTATTATTCGATTGATCATTGACATTATTTGATTGAAAATTAAATACAAAATTATTCTGTATGGAGAGACCGAAATTCTGTTGTTGTATACGATTTTTAAGTAAAATTCTTGCAACAGTAAGATTATCATTATGTTTACAACAGGCGACCAATAGATTCAATAATAATTGTTTACAATGTTCATATACGATTGCTTTACTATGATCCATACCAAGAAATATTATATGTAACATAAGTGGTATATGTGGCGTCCAATCAACATGTATATCCTGTGTAATGACATCGCTCATCAACATTAATGCAAGAAAACATCGATGAAAACCGATCGCTTGTTGTTGATTATTCGATAATGATTGTTGTACAGGAACATTAAGATTATTATTCGAACAATCTTTACCGCTTAATAATTCTTTTAATGGTGCATAATAACCACCATATTCAGGCATTGGTAATGGTCGTGGCTGTGGTGTTGATGGTTTCATATAACGATCTGACATTGGTAATGAATCATCATTTGGTAATTCAATTGAACCATTATATTCATCGGATGATGAACTACCATTTAAGCTATCAAAATTTCTATATTGATCCATTGATGATTTATTATTATTCGTACCACCACCATTTGCATCATGATCATAGGATTTTGTATGAAAATCTTTACTATGACGTTTTGTATGTAATGTACCAATTTCGGTAATTAATGCACTAGTCGATGTTTCACGACTATCATTAGTCGTGTTACCCGTTGCTGTACCAATCGTTGTACGACGATGAATTGCATAAGTAGAATTATTATGACCATAATTATTATTACTTGATTCATGATCTTCAAGATGTGTGGCCGAACATTTACGATGAACAATACGAAAATATGGAAATGCTTCAGTACGTTCAGCATTAAAACTTAATAATTCAACAGCCTGTAAATCGGCCATCAATTCATCGATTACACGTTCAGGCTGTGCACGTGCTAAATATATAGCAATACGTTTTGCATATGGTAATAATTCATTCGGTGATAATCCAGTCAAAATAAATAGATAACGAAATATTATCTTTAAATTGGCCGGACGATTTTGACATAATGATGCCCAAACTTTTTCCAATTCTTCCGGATAATTATCACCAAATTTTACAGTTATATAAAGAAGATTATTCAATACCATTTGTGTTGATTCAATTGATCCCCAACCATAATTATATTGATCATCATCATCATGTGAATATGAATAATCAGGATTTTGTTGTGCAACATTTGCCGGACATGTTGTATCAACTAATTGCATATTATATAACCATGGTATTAGAAATTGTAAAAGATTATGACAAACATTTGGTAATGATGTTTGAATACGATATGTTATCTCACTGAATACAATCATTGTAAGTTGTGGATGTAGTTGAGCCATTCGTTTTGAAATATTTAACATTGAATAACGATAAAGATCGATTAATAATGGTTCAAAACCTTTTACACTTGTTCCCGAACGATTATGATCATCGATAAGTGTTGTTGTTGCAATCTGAATATTTATTGTTTGATCATTTGTTTCTTGTGGTGATATTTTTTTCGGCTGTTCCTGTAATAATCGACTATTATAATCACGAAAATTATTTGTCGAGAAAAAAAATCGATTATCCAATATTTGTAATAATTGCAATGCTAATTGTTGAATTTCGATTCTTGGACAAGCAACATTGATCATCGTAACAATAATGATTGCAATATAACGATCACATGGATATTCACGTATAGAAAATATTGTTGCTAAAGCAATGAAACAACTATCAGCAATTTTTGCCGGTCTTGTATAACAACATTCAATTAACCATTCAAGTAATGTACCAGCTTCGGTATTATTTTCCAATAATAAAATCAATGTTTCCAATCCAATATCATTGATACGTTTTTCCGATGCATTCAATAGATTCAATAACCATTGATAAAGATTTGAATTATCAAAAAGATAATTTTTCGAATCAAACATTGGTCCAGCACATAATACAGTTGCCATTGAACGTATTGATAGAAATTCTAATTCGGTTATAAAACTAAAATCCAATAATTGTTGACCAGTATTTTTTTGTTGTTGCTGATGATGATGATGATGATGATGATGATTATGATGACGAGGACTATGATTGTTTAGTTGATTATTATTATTCAATAACATATTACCATATTTACCACTCCATGTAGCAAATAAATTGAATAAATTATGACGTAATTCACGAGAAAATTTTGATTCTCTTGTTTCAATGGGAAAACTTTTGATTAGATTACAGATAAAATGACAAAATGATTCTTTAATATCATTTGTACTACATTCTTTATCTGTTTCACTTTCAAAATATAATCGTACACCATCAATATATTCAATCAATGTTGATGATAAACCAATTGGACATTGTGCAAATATTTTTCTTTCCGAAATAAATTTAAATAGACGACCAATTTGTACTCGTAACATTTCCCGTCGTTTACGACGTCGTAGATTTTCCTGTTTTCGATCAATTGCTTCACGAAAATAAGGCATTAATTCTTCAATCAAATCAGGCAATGCATATGGATTGATTTGTGAAAGACCTAATATAACGGCATTTCTAAGATCAAATTGTTCAGCTCTTAGTAATGGAATAGTTTGTTTGAATAGATTCTGAGCACTACTACCACGATTCATTATTGGTGAACGATTACCTTCAATTGATGTTAACTTTTCCGAAAGCGGATCAGGTGATGGACAATTATCATTAACATTTGATAAATAAGATGAAACAGGTATTGATGATGGTGCAATACTACAGGCAAACATTAGATAAGATTTCCATAATTCAAGATAAAAATTTCTTTCATATGATGATATTGAACGTTTTAGATTCGATGTTGTACGTAGAATCGATGATGCACGATTATCATTCGCCGGATTTGGATCAATATTTTGAAACAATGTATTTGATCGTTGTCGTACGATTGGCCATGCAGCAGCAATTGCATTTGGACAATGTTTTATCACTTCAGCCATTAATGACATTAAACATATATTCCATGCATTCAATTTAAGATCATCATCATAATTATTTGTCATTGTTGTTGTTGTTATCAATGATGATGTAGTATCCAATGGAAAAGATTCTGTTTGTGATTTGATTGTTCCAGTTGGATTATTGTTTCCGGTTGTTATTGATGATGAATCAATTATTTTTTGTTGATGAACACCAACACTATTACCAATATTATTCGTTATTATATTTGTTGTTGATTTTTGTTGATTACTATTATTATTATTTTCATTATTAATACGATCAGATATCCATGAATTATTTGTACGTTCAGCAATCCATTGTAAATCAACCTGATATGACATTGACATAATGGTTGTACGTTCATTTGAACTAATATATGGAAAACAATTTCCAATTATCATTGGACATGTAACATCAATAATTGTTGCAACTGGTTCATCATAAATTTTATTCACAGTTGATGATAATAATATATTTGATATAATACGAACTTCTTTAATTATATAACTTGCTAAACGACGATTTGGTTGTCTATAATGACATAACATTACTAATGCTAATCCTTCAACATTATATAAAACATTTGCTGTTTGATCCATTTTTGATTGTAATGAAGGATTTAATGATGATTTTGAACCTATTTCAGGTATATTGCTCAACATAACTGAATTTGTTTGTTGTTGTTGTTGCTGTTGCTGCTGTTGTTGAACAGTATTTTTCCATGATGTTAACAATTGTAACAACATTCGTAATGAATTCATTAATAAATCTTGATTTGAATCTTGAATTTCATGTAAAATAAAATTAATAAATCCATCGATTACATCTTCACGCCAATCAGCAAAATCAACAACTAAATTCTGTAATGCTTGAAATGCTAAAACATTCATTTCTTCATCAATATTTATTGTTAATCTTGAAAGTAAATCGATTAGATCAGATTTTGAAATACCATCCGGTATTAAACGTGGAATAGCTGCTACACATGTCCGGAATAGATCGATTTTTGGTTTACGTTCACCACTTAACATATCATCAGGTTCTTTTACATTTTGTATTGATGTCATCATTAATGGTCGACCAAATTGTGTATCCAATGCACGTAAAATTTCGCCTAATGTTTTTCGTACAAAAGGATAATAATGACTCATACCAATATTTTTAGCCATTTCATCGGTAAGCATTTTATTTAAAAATGTTTTCTTCACTCTTAATGTATTGCCTGAAGGAAGTACACCCAATGTTCTTGGCATAGGTGGTTCACCATCTTTTTGTTGTAAACTATCGGCAACAACTAAAAATGATCGTAAACCAATACTCATACGTTCCGGTGTTAATACCATTTTCATTGGTCGACCAACAGATAATAAATCGAATACAATTTCTTTCATTGCAAAATCTAATCGTTCCTGTGCAATGAATTGTATAATTTTGACAAATATATTCAATGGTGTATCTCTTGGTACAACACCTTTTGATCCTTTTGGAAATAATGAATTTACAATCGAATGTAATCGAGTTTGTGTTGCCGTATTTGATTCACATTTAATACGTATCATATATACCCATAATAAACGATAAAGTGATTCTAATGCAACACGTGACATTTTTGGATCACGATTTTTTAGATGTCCAAGACACATTGCCAAAAAATAATGCCAATTTGTAAGGAAAAATGTTTTCTGACTAACGCATAGTAAACATGTGACCAATGGAAATAATGCCAGGCAATGTTTTTTCTTTGTACAAAGATCCAAACAAGGTGAATAAAGAAGTTCAACAAAATTCTTTAAACATGGAACATTAACTTCATTTTTAACAGTAGCCGCAACTGGTACAAGAATTTCGACAAATAATCCTGCAAGCGCATGTTTAATATCTTTATCTTTAACTTCTTGAAAATATTGTGCACATTCATGCATAAATTGAAATGATGCTTCAAATTCTTCAATCGGTACCATTTTTATTCGAAAAAATTTCATTCCCATCAATAACGATATAATCGAATGTGTTGTAATTGGACCTGGATCACGTGATCGTAATTCATTGAATTCATTCATGAAACATTTTCGTACCGATTGAAAACGTGAATGTGCCAATACACCGATTACTTCAGCATAAAGATCGGCAATCATATTAATATTAGCTAGATTAGGATTTGATTGTGCATCTTCACGAAATTTAAAATGTTTGAATGCAAGTTTTTCAATATGATTAGTTAGATCATCATAACCGGGATGTAATGGTAATTGTTTAAGAACTTCGATCAATACTAAACAAAAAATAAATTCAACAGCAAGATCACGTTTTTCCAACAGATAATAGATTTCAATATCCGAATTATCTAATGATTGTATATTCGATTTAGTCAATGATCCTGATTTTGTTGAAAATTGAGCCTCTTGATTTGATTTGATTATTCGTTGATTTTCTTCAGCAAATACGGCTGTTGCATCAATTTGTCGTTGATACCATTCGAATAATAAACGTAATTGTGATGGCAGACAATGTTCAGCTACCGTACCAAATGCAGTTAACAATTGATCAAATATTGGATCTTCACCACGTTGTAACCATTTTGCTAATGGTTTTTCCAATGATTCAGAGGTAAGAATTGTATCGATTTTTTTCTCAGTTAATACAGTAAATTCATGAAATAATTTACGTAATATCACTTCGCCCGGTTTTTCCGGAACAATATTATTATTATCAAAATGATTCATCATCATGATCAATTGATGATGTGCGTTTTTTTTAGTTGTATCAATGAAAAACACCTAAACTATCATTGTTTTGACTAAAATTTACTGACAATTAATGAAAACTATGCAACAACAGCACTCTCGGATGCAATTGTATTTGGGAGTTGTCAATCGGATGAAAAACAAATTCAAAATAAAAAAAAACATTTAAAGTAAAACTTTTTTTTTCACTCTCAAAATTTTATTTTGATTAAAATCCAAAAACAAATCTCGAACGAAATAACAAGAATCCATCAATAAAGGACGAATTACTCGCGGCCGCGTCTGAAGAAAGTGATATTACGGTAAAAAGATATATCGTCTTTGTGAATGGTCCATTCGAATTAGAAGAAAAAAAATTTTGTTTTTGTGGCAGATTTTCGTTCGGAAAAAAAGTCCGATCGATTTTTGACAACCTAAAAGTATTTAAAAAGTTCAACATCGTCACTGATGGCCATAATATTTTTTTTTCTTCAATTCGATAATTTTTAATTGAATTAACTTTAACAAAACAACATTTTTTTTATTCATAATAATTGTGTTTAGTATTTTATGGTAGTGCAAAATTTTTATCAAAACAGAACAAAAAAAAAAATTATGGGATTATCATCTGCTGCTCGTGGTCATATGCGTCCATTTGGTGGTCGTAGTCCACCATTTCTTGTTGCAACATTATGTGTTGGTCTTTGTGTTCTTGGTGTTAGTTATTGGCGTCTTGGTATCCAATATAATGATCTTGAAAGTCAACTTTTACGTTTGATACAGAAAAAAAATTCATTAGAAGCAGATGTATCGTTCATTAATAAACAATTGGAATCACGTGAAGAAAATTTTAGTAAAGCTAAAGTAAATTTACAGAATACAGAAAATGATTTAACTAATCTAAAGAATCAATTTGATGAACAATCGGAAAAATTAAAAACAATGCAAAAAACTAATGAAAATCTTGAACATTCGATGGATGATCAACGAAAACAGCTTGAAGCAAAAGAAACAATCGTCAGTGAATTGCGTAAACAAAATCAAGCTTTGTTGGATGAAAATCAAAAACTTAAATCTGATTATACTGAAGTAAAATCACGTTTAGATTCGACATCAAAATTATCGAACAAAAATGTTGATGATTCTAATTCTAATTCAAAAGCTCAACAACAATTACAAACAAACAATATGGAACAATCTAAATCCATAAATGTGATACATTCACCACCATCATTGAATAATAATCAGGCTGCATCATTATCCAAATCATCATCATTACCATCATCGATGGATTCGAATAAGAATATTATTCCTGCTCCCGGTATTGTGGCCGAAGCACAATCTTCACAATCACAAGCTATTCCAGAAACGGCAAAAGAACAACCTCCACAACAAAATTCTGATCAAAAAGATCATTCAAATGAACAAATTCAAAAACCAAAAATTGATCCTGTTATAAAATTAATTAAAAATAATGTTGGATTATTGGATAATAATGATCATCAAAGGCAACCAAAATCGGCTGAAAAATTTGATAATGGTCATCAAAATGATAAATCAATGATGTTTGATAATGTTGATAATGATGGTAATAATTTAAATGGTAACGATGGCGGTGGCGGTGATGATGATGGTGGAAATAATGGTGGTGGTAAAATGATCGATGATAAAGATGCATTACTTGATTCGAATAATATCGATGATAATAATAATACTCTGCTTTGATAATTGTATCAAAATTATTCTATTCTAGATTTATCATATAAATATAGCAAAGAAAACAATTATTCAAAAGATTTAGGTTAGATGTTTTTTTTCTGTGTTTTAGGCATCTGTTCTTTGTAATTTATATTTAACATTTTTTTTTTCATTTCATTGAATGTATAAAAATTTTTACAATATGTATTAATGTGATTAATTGATAAATAATAATAAACTTAATTATGCATTTTATTTATCATTATTTTTTTTTTCGTTTGAATTTAAATCGGAATCGGAATTTTTTTCTTTAGATTTTTTTGTCGCCTGTTGATTACTAATTGTTGGCGATGTTGTTGATTGTGATTTTTGTCGTCGTCGTCGTGAAAGCTTAGGATCAATTTTAACTATATTCGATTCTTCTACAACATCATTGCCACCAATTGTTGATGTTGTTGATATAGTATGACAACGTGATAATGAACTATTATTTTTTTGATGATTCAAATTCGAATCGCTAGTATCATCAATGGCCATTCTTCGAATCGGTACTAATAAATAGATCGGAAGAGCGTCGTGTAGGGAAAGA
>ERZ500997.259-NODE-259-length-14700-cov-7.235166_pt1 | contig 14700 bp, 15 predicted proteins | sample MGYA00248826_ERZ500997 | MGnify/ENA primary metagenome ERZ500997 (study PRJEB25958, sample SAMN03398524) | human skin metagenome | study: EMG produced TPA metagenomics assembly of the Human Skin Microbiome Metagenome (human skin metagenome) data set.
TTTCGTTACAACAATTTTTTGTATTTAAATTTTATTAATTTTTTTCTTTTTCTTTTTATTTAATCAAATTAGTTTTACAAGTTGTTCATTCGACTTTATTCTTTTCAATCCAATTTTTATAATAATAAACATTTGTAAAAACATTTATTGAACCAGCTGGACAATATCTAGTACCAAATGAAACAATACCGATTTGTTTTTTACTTTCAGTATTGATTAAAGGTCCACCTGAATCACCATTACAAGCAGAACGATTTGGTGCTGATGCACAAAACATTCCGGGTGTTTTTCTAATATTCAATTTGGAAATATATTCCGAACATTCGGTTTCATTCAAAACATTTAATGTTGTTTTTTGCATTTTGGTTGCCGGTTGATTACCATTACCATCGGTTAATCCAAATCCATATAATGATGCATTTGTACCGGCTGAAATTTCTTGATCTGCTAATTCAATTGTTTGAACATTTGAACCAGGTTTAATTGGATTTTTCAATATAAACAATGCAATATCATTTTGTACAGTGGATAAATCAAATTTTGGATGTGGTTTCATCATTTTTACTTCAACATCTGGATATTGTGACCATAACAGACTATTACTTCCATAACGAATTCGATAATTTGTAAAACTTTTTTGTTTGTTTGACAGATTAATCAAGGGTTAATAGAATTATTGATTTTTTTTTTGAAAAATCTAAAATTACTTACTAATTAACACAATGTGCAGCTGTTAATACTGTACGTGATGTAATCAATGAACCACCACATAGAAATCGATTACTAAATAAAAATCTACGAAATAATTGTGCCATAAATGGTGCTTCACCTGGTTCAACTTCAACACCGTTAATAATACGATTTGGTATTTTTGTTTCCGTTGTCGATGATGATGATGATGATGATGAGAGTCCGGTGTTAAGATCATTAAGATATTGTTTCAATGATAGATCAGCTAACCAACCGATTGGTGATTCATTACCACCATCATATACCAATGAATTTATTTCCATTGAATAACATGATGATGCTATCATCAACAAAGCCAACAAAGGAATCGAATTGAACATTTTTGCTCAGCAGATTTCGTATTTATTAATTCACAGGTTAATTAAAATTTCGGTAACGATTAATGGAATAGCAAACGACTATCATCGCGTATTTATATATGCAGTTTAGGCAACGAGTAACAAAAAAAGGTTTAAATGTGATCCACATTTTCAGGTAATAAATATCCATTTATGATTCTTTCAAACTCAAAAAAAACATCCCATATAGTAATCATTGTCCAAAAAATCAAATGACCATGATTTTTTTTGTGTGTTGTGTTGCCCGAAACTAATTGTCATTGAATTTTTTCCCCATTAACAAACAAACAAACATCATCTTCTTTATTGGTCACAAGGTCTTTCCTGATAACACAAAGAATTGGATTAGAAAAATGCACAAATCTTTAACCAACAACAAAAAAAAACAAGAAACAAGAAATAAAACATTTGCCTTGTGATTAATAAACATCAAAAGCATCATTTACGACCATCATCGTAATCATCATTATACTGGCCAACAATTGATAATATTACATTTTTACAAATTTCATTGTTGATTTGGGCCTGCAATAAAATAAAAAATTATAAATGACCTACATTTGTAAATTACAACCAAAAACCAAAAAAACTAAAAAAAATTACTTTTATCGACCTAGATTTTTTTTATTTATCTGTCTCATTATTGGCAATGGCTGTACTGTGTTTTTGATTGTATTTTTTTTCAGTCGGAAACCGGAACAAAGAAAAGTTTTAGCCAAAAGAAATCCAAACGAAGAAAATCCTATTTAGAAATTCATATCACTTTCTTTCCTTTTTTGTTTTGTTTTGCTGCTGTTTTTCGATTCTGCAGAATAATCGAAATTCTGACCAATATGGAAATTTGAATATAGGAAAGAAAAATGGAATCTTATCAAATCAACAAAACAAACAGAACGAAAAACAGATTGAAATTGTCAACATTTTATTATTATTCGAGGAAATGAAAAATTTCATAAATTGTATCCATTCTGTTGTTGTTCGTAGAACTAAAATGGCACACATAAACTGCAGAATCGAAGAGATTTTTCACAGAATTTATCTCAATTCGACCCAATTTGCATATATCAAATACGAAATGTACAACAATCAGAATTTTTTGGACCAGAATTTCTATACACACCAAAATCATCATCATGAATATAAAATATCCTAGAAATCTCTCTCATTGTTTTTTCTTCATATGATTTTGTTGATTTACTTTGAAAGCAATTTGAAATATGATTCACACAGAAACAGAAGCAGAAAAATTGGAAACTCAAATATGCTCAACAGCAGTCTAATATTACTCTTTCAAAAGCAATTTTTTTTCGTTGAATATTTTATTTCGTTTTTTTTCGTTTTTTTGCTTGTCGAATATTATCAACAACAACGAAAACAAACTGTAATTGGAATGGATAATGTGCGCATATCTTTTGTTTCCCCCCATGTATCCATCTACCCATCATTTATTATCTTTATCACCGAGAAAAAAAATTCGGGTTTTTTTCGGTTTTTTTCCTTGGGTTGTGTGTTCCATAAATCTCATTCTGTTTTGTTTTGTTTTGTCAGTCGATTGATTGTATGGATTTTTTTCTGGTTTCTGGGGAAAAAAAATTCAAGTTGTTTTCTTTTCCCTCCGTCCATCCATCCAGACTTTATCTTTGTTTTTTTTGCTGTTTTTTGGTTTCCCCTCTAATTAATATGGAACCGGACTTTTTTTTTGTTGTTGTTGCTGTTGTTGGAGAATGAATTTCACAAAATTTCATTTTTTTTTCTTCTAGTCGGTTAATTGCATCACAATTCTGACTGACTGACTGACTCTGACTATCTCTCGGTTTTTCTCCATTTTTTTCTTTCTAATTTAAAAGTTGAAATTAATTTTCCATTTTCACTTCGGGTCCTTCTTTTTTTTTTGTTTTTGAAAAAAGAAAATTTCTGTGCATGTTTGGAATGAATCCGAAAACAGAAAATTGAAAATTTCATTATTTTATTTTTTGAACAAGAAAAAAAAGAAATAACCCTTTTGCACCCATTTAATTTGATTCTTCTCACTTGATTTTTCTTCTTTTTCCCTATATCAAATATAATGTATAGTAACTAATTGATCACTTGAAAAATTTACTTTTTTTCCAGTTCGTTGTTGTTGTTGTTGTTGAATTTTTTGATCAAAATAATTTCTTGACAACAGTGGATAACCTTCTTCTTCTTCTTCATCATAATCAAGTTGTAGTTTTTTTGGTTGTTCTTGCTGTTCAGCTAATGATTTTTTCTTCTTCTTCGTCTTATTCATCATTCGTATTGGTCGATTTAATATTGATTTCATTCGTTTTAATCGTCTTTGTAGTTTTTTACTTTTACTTTTACTTTTACTTCGATCATGATGATGATGATGTTTCTTTTTTTTCTTAATCATCTTTGAATCTGTTGCTGTCGTTAATGATGATGAATGTTGTTGTTGTTTCTTTTTTCTTTTAAGCATTATTTTTTCTAGAAATTTTCTACGATTTTCACTTGTTTGTAATTGATTTGGTTCAATATCATCAATATCATCTAAATCATCAATGATTTTCGTTATTTGTTTATTTGTTGGATGATTATTTATTAATGTTGATTTAGAAAATAATCGATCATATTGTTCATCACCATCTTCATCATTCAAATCAAGCTGCTGCTGCTGTTGTCTAGAATCACAAATAGACATTGTTGTTGTTAGTGTATCAGATTCGCTACTAGCTAAATCAGGAATATTCTTATCCCGTTTTTTCTTCTTTTTATGCTGGTAATATCGTTGTTTCTGCTTTTGTTGAGGATTACTTGAAGCTAAACTATTGCTTGTCAGCGACGATGAATTATCGGACATCAATTGTTGTTGATCGGTTATTGTTGTTGCTGTTTGTAAATCAATCGATTTTGTTGATTGAATTTTATTCGTTGAATAATGTATAAAAATCAATACAATAATAATCATTATCAATAATGTTATTAATATTGATAATAATGCAATTAGGCCAGTTTTATGCATAACCAATAACATTATCTGATCATTATTTATATGTAATTTACCATCTTTTTTTAACAAATGTTGTTGTTGTCCATCAACATTATGTTCATGTTGATGTTGTAAACGTTGATGTTCATGATCTTCATGATCTTCAATCGGTAATGCTAATAAAAATTTAAATAAAATAATAATCAATAATAAAATGATTGATTGATTTTTAGCCAACATGATTTTCGTTTTGTTTTTTGAAACAGCTTTAATCAACAAATTGATTGATTGATTTTTATATAAAAATTTTTTTATCGATAATTTTCGATAATTGAATTTTGAATTTTGAAATTTTCAAAAAAATTAATTTAATAAATCAATTTTAGAAAAAAAAATTACAAACATTTAATTTTGAAATTCAACCCAGAGTCGATCCACAGTTTTCAGACACATACAGCTTCCATAAATTCACACAAATTTTTTGTTGTTGTTGTTGCCATTGTTGTTGTTGAAAATCCAAAGTTACCAGTGACGACCATCATTAACAACAACAACTACGAGATGAAATTATTCATTACAAGAATTACATTATGACATGAATTTTTCTTCATTCACTGGGCGTCGGTCTCTCCGTGTTTTCACGATATTTCATTCATTCGCAAATAACACCAGAATAATAATAATAAAACAAAAACCCAAGAACCAGAACCAGAAATACAAGAATTTTTTTTTCTTTTTCAAATATCATAGTGAAACAAGAAAAAAAGTGCATAGAAACAACAGTGAAACAACCGAACGGTGATCATTTTCTGATCAATCCATTGCATCAATATGTTTTGGGCTTGCCAGAAAAAAAACAAACAATGATGACAGTCAAAATTCCCGGGAAAAAAATTAAAAAAAAAACTTGTGAAATGGAAAAATAGGCGCGAGAAACGAAAAAACTATTTTAATGTTTTTCCGTTCCGAAATTGATAATTTTAATAACTGGAATTTCATTTGAAAATGAGAAAAAACTTTTTTGTTTGGATCGATTCGGACAAAACAAAACAAGAAAAATTCATTTTTTTTTTGGTTCGTCAACCAACCGAATTTAACACAGCTTGGCCATCATCACACAAATAAACACACACAATGGATCCAAATGGGCAAAAATGGCTTGCTCCATCATCATCATCATTATCAACAGCAAACGTGAAAAATGGAAAAAACGTGAACATTATTGTTGAATGTGTAGAGAAAAAGGTTGATTGCATTCATCAACATTCAGATCGAGATAAAAGAAGTGGTGGTGGTGGTTGTTGATGTTGAAAAAAAAATCTTCAGAAGCAAAATATGCTTCAGTTACCGCCGTCGTCGTAGTCATCATCATTATCGTCGTTGTTGAAACCACAAAAAAACTGAGAATTTATCCAAATATGGTTTTTTTTTTGTTTCTGGTTCGAGTTGAACAAAAACAAAACAACAAAACTCCCCGAAAAGATCTTTTTATTAAATTTTGCCTTTATTCGCTCATTTAATCTGGCTTTTTTTTTGCCACTAGTTTTTCTACGCTAAATTAACCTTAAGTTAGCTTAAGAGTTACCCCATCCATCCATCCATCTGTGTGTTTGGTAACTGTTTGTTTCCTTTCATAATGACAATTCAAACAAACAAACAATAAGGAAGTAATTGCATTGTCGCAATATTTTTGCTTTCTTTCTTTCTTTTCAAATGAAATAACTGTTTTTGTTTCGCGTTTGAGTTTTTGAGTTTTCCAGTTTTCCAGTTTTCCAGTTTTCCAGTTTTTCAAAATTTAATTCTGATGAAAAATTAGCAATTTTTTCATTAGTTTGATTGAAGGGGGCTATCAATATCGAAAAAAAACAATCAACTTTCCCAACGACCGATGACGATTGATAACTTGCCATTAATTCATCATCGACCATCGTTGATTGATAAAGCAATCAGGAGATCAACAAAAGTTGTATGGGGCCATTTTCAACATTTTCAACATTTGATTCCATTGATAAAATATTAATGTTATTCGTTAAATAAATGAAAAAAAATCTGAAGAACTGAATTATTGATTTTTAACCCTGTGTGAGAAAGAAAGGAAAGGAAAGACTTTTATTTTCTTTCATTATTTTGATCTGATAAACATCCTGAAATGATGAAATAATTTAATTTTGTTCGTTTCATTCATTTTCTATGTATGAAAAAAATTTCATAGATTTTAATGATAAGTAAGTAAGTAGTTAGTAGGAAATACACAATGGAAAAACACTGAGTCTATGCGTGTTAATAATGATGCATTTTTTGGTCTAAATTAGAATTTTTGCAAGAAAAAAAAAATACTTTCGGTACTTTAACCCATCACTCACTTACTTACATTCTTACATACAGAGCAAACAAACAAAGAAAAAAGATTTCTAATCCGATTTGTATTTAGCTCGATCATAAAACAAAAAAACAAAATATGTTAAGTACAATTTTTTAAAAAGAAAATTTGATTTATTGAATTTGAAAAGAGAGAGAGAGAGATTCGGGTTAACATAGAATCATCATTATGGAATAATAATTTCCATGTGATTCTGTATTGGTTGAATTTGATCCAATTTCGAAACGAAAAAAAATGAACATTTATGAAGAAAAAATCGATAAAAATCTCATTATAAGCATTGAAATTCTGATAACTCTTTTTCTTCTTTTTTCAATCTTTTTTTCAATTTCTAAAAACAAAGTCAAATCGAAATCATTTTTTCCAACTTTCTTTCTTATTCCACCCCCCAAAAAAATGGTTGCCATTAAAAATGATAACTTTTGAAAATGAAAAAAATTCCTTTGATTCAAATAGATGCTTGATTCAATTCTTGTCAGTGAAACTTTTTCAGTGCAAGGGAAGATTCTCCGTTTACCCATAAAAATCGATAGTAGATTTTTCGCAAAAAGAATATTCTCTCAAGTTTTTCACTATAGTAACCCACAAAACCCATAATAATTGTTTATTTAACAGACAGAAAAAAACAGTTCAGATAATGAACGAACGAGGAACCTGTGTGTTATTATCCGACAATTTAATGATGGTAATATATTTTTGCACACACACATATAATTCTTTGCTGTTCTATAACGGGGGGTTAAATAACGGAACCCGAAAAAAACATGAATTTTTTTAAAAAAAAAGAAGAAATTTTCCATTTTTCATTTGATCATTATTTTATTATGTGTATACATCCATTCATCACTTGATTGGTTTTGTATAAATGGATGTTTTGAAAAAAGGAAAAAGTTTCTTCTATGAGAACGAGAAAATTCCAATCTGTTGTTGTTAGATCAATGGGTTTTTTTCTTCGGTTGGTTATGAATTTTAATTTCCCATTAAACATCATCATCAGGATGTGTAATGTGTTTATGTAAACATAATTGATGAGCTTGAAATTTTATTCGCATTCATTCGCATTCAATCAATAGAAAGTAATGCAAGTAAGCAAACAGAACAGAACAGGCAAAGTAAAAAAAAGAAAAGAAAATTATTTATTCTTGTGAATTATAATATTGGATGATTATCACCGTTATACAGACAAAACAAACAAACAGCAAAACAGAAACACATTGATCACATAGACCAGTGATTCTCAACCTTTTTGTTGTCGCGGCACAATTTTAGAATTTTTAAATATATAACAGTTGCATTTTCAGAATTTCGCGGCACACCAAAGTGCCGCGGCACACGGGTTGTGAATCACTGATATAGACTGTATTAAATTAAAAAATAAAAATTTGTTCAACAGTCACATTTGAATTACCATGGTTTTGGTTACATATAAAATCTACTATATTCAAATTTTTTTTGACCTAATTTTCTATGACAATTAGATGTGTTAACCATATGAATATTGTTACATTGAACATGTGGATTATATCAATTCCTGTTGTTTACACAATAATCAATATAATCCTGACAGTTTAACCATTAGATTGATACTGTTCATTTATTAATATCATCATATGGTTTATGTTTTTTGGTTGTCATTTTTTTATTATTATTATTGATAATGGTCAAGATGATCATACATAACTTTTTTTCCATCAATAATTATGAAAAATTATTGTCAATTAGATGAATGATGGGATATAAATAGTTTCAACAAACAATCTATACTTTTGGTCTTTCTCCATTTAGGTTGATTGTGGTTGACGGTAAATATTTCAAACTTCTCATGATAGCGAAGGACAGAGCTGTCATTGTTAACCATTTTTTTCTAACAATTGGCAAAATGACCAAACTTGATGTTTTGGATACCTGCCGTGCTTTTTTCGTTCTTTTTTGATTGATTTGATCTTCTGAATCAATTGTATTTTTTTCGTTTTGTTTATGACATTTTAATGTCATATCATTATTTATTTTCAAATAATGATCGACAAACTTTTTTCTTTTCTCCAATAATTTTTACCAGACAAAACATTTTTATTCGATTTTTATAATAATAGAATAATTATAATGTTCATTGGATTCGCACATCATAATGAATATTACTTACATCCCATCATATATGAAAACAAGGCTCAATCAATCAACCATATCAATTGAATAAGCCCGCATATGTGATAAAATAATTTTGCAATTATATGATTAAAAACATTATAAAAACTTTAATTTATTTTATTTTCTGATAAAATTGGGTGTTGTTTCCGTTTCGGATTATCAATATTTGAGATGAAAAATGAGTGAAAAATTAATACCATTAACTTTTATAGCAAGAATTTTGAAAATTTCATTTTTGTATCAGTTTTTTCAATTTTCATTATTTTTTCAAATCCAAAAATAGGCAGCAAAATTGTTTGTTTTAATTATCAGCATTTAGAATGGAATACCAAAAATTGTACAAACTTATTCATTTGATGTTGTTGTTGTTTTTGTTTTTTTGATCTTTAAATTAATGATTAAGGATTTACTATCTTTGTTTTTTTGTACATTTAACTAAAATCAACTCAACTTGAACCAAAATTGCCATTATTATTATGGTGGGCTTGGTTCATAATTCCTATGTCTACCTACTCGATAGATAGTTGATTCTTTTTTCTTTTCTTTTTTTTTTACTTTTGCTTATGACGATTCGTGTTAGTTATAAGCAAATGTCCGAGGATTTAAAAATGTTTGTTTGTGTGTTTTGACCCTATTTTGTTATTCATATAAAGTTGATTAATCTATGTCTAAGATGGTGTTTTTAGGTGGCTTGTTGATTAAAAATTGTATATGTAATCTATGAATTGACGCCCAATTAATTTTCCCTTCCATTCGCTGTACGCACGTTTTTCTTCAAAGCCAAATTTAAGGGTACAATTTTTAAGCAAACTAACACATTTCTCTGCTTTTGATTCATGTTTATAGATATTTATTTTTTGGAAGTTATTTTTATCGACTAAAAGGAAATAAAAAAAATGGCTGAAGGTGATTCCATTACAATGGAACAGCCAACATCAGATGCATCAACAGCCGATATAAGTCATCATCAGGATATGAATGGCCATCATCAGGATCGTTCACCATCACGTAGTACAGGTGGCGTCAGTGGTGGTGGCGGTGGTAAAAAATCTAAAACTGGAACAGGAACATCAACAACATTGAGTAATAATAATAAACGTGGCAGCCGTTCAAGTTTGGCCAACATACAGGTGATTCTACTTGATGATGAAGAATTTACCTGTGAAGTCGATGTAAGTTATTCTTTGCACATGGCCTTCCTATTAATCGATTGATTATCTTTCTATTTATACATTTTTAGAAAAATGCACGAGGAGATGACGTATTCAATAAAGTTTGTGATTATCTAAATTTACTTGAAAAAGATTATTTTGGCCTTTCATTTCGTGAGAATGATGATTCAAGAGTACGTAAAGTTTTTTCAATCTATTTATGAGAAATGCAATTTAATTCATCAATTTCATTTTCAGAACTGGCTCAATTTAGAAAAAAGAATCGGAAAACAATTACGAAGTTAGTATTTGTCATATCTATTTTATTCTTTCAACTTATGGATTTGATGTTTTTTGTTTCATTTATATCTGTTTAAATGTAGATACTTCATGGCTTCTTCGTTTCGAAGTAAAATTTTATCCACCTGATCCAACACAATTACATGAAGATATAACTAGATATTTGGTTTGTCTTCAGATACGTAAAGATATTCTTTCCGGACGAATTCCATGTTCATTTGTTACACATGCCATCCTTGGTTCGTATCTTGCTCAATCAGAATTGGGCGATTTCGATACCAGTGAACATGATGAACAAGGTCGTTATTTAAGCGTATTACATTTCGCTCCAAATCAGACTCCCGAATTATTGGAAAAAGTTTGTGAATTACATAAACAACATCGAGGAATGGCATCGGATGAAGCTGATATACAATATTTGGAGAATGCAAAAAAATTAGCCATGTATGGTATTGATCTACATCCGGCCAAAGAACAATCTGGCCTGGACATCATGATAGGTGTTTCTTCCTCTGGCCTGCATGTTTTTCGCGATCGTTTACGCATCAATCGATTTGCTTGGCCTAAAATACTCAAAATATCTTATAAACGAAACAATTTTTATATCAAAATTCGTCCTGGAGAATTCGAACAATATGAAAGCACTTTAGGTTTTAAATTGGCCAATCATCGTTCAGCGAAACGGCTTTGGAAAACATGTGTAGAACATCATACATTTTTCCGTTTAATGCAACCAGAACCACCACCACGTACCAAATTATTTTTTCCTCGTTTTGGTTCAAAATTTCGTTATTCGGGCAAAACACATTATCAGACCAAAATGGCCAGTGATCTTATTGATCGTCCCGCTGTTAATTTTCGCCGATCACTTAGTTCACGTCATCTAACAAACACAACCCGATCTATTGATGGTGGTAAGTGTACCTTATTATTAATAACAAATGCACCTTCCCTTTTTTGTTACCATTGCCATTATTGAATTCTTTCTTAAAAATCCCGAATATTTGATCTGTCAATATAAACTGTGAATATTATGAATCCATAGTTTATGGCAATAGTTACATAGAACGCTATCGTTCATCACCTGCCTTGCGATCACCGTTCGATGATCGATCAAACAATGAAGCCGAATATAATGGCCGAAAACGTAACTCATCCACAACCTATAAATCTAGGAAACTAGATTCTTCTGTAGCTACTGCAAAACCATCTTATCCTTTCCAAGGTCGGTCTTCAACCACACACCCATCTTTACGTAATCCTTCTTCGTTAGAATGCTAGAATAATCCTGATGATGAACTTAATCTTTTCATTAAATCTCTTTTTGGCTTTGGTTTTTTTCAATTACACTTTTATATGAATGCTTTTCTATTTCGCTATATAATCGTTACTGTTCAGCGACATTCAATGCTGAGTTGTTTTGTATTTCTTTTGGGGTATCATTTTTCGGGGTGTCTATTTTTGTTTATTGTGCTTGATCTGACTTTCACAAATAGTATTTAAAGACTGTTATATTGAATCAAACCTCATTTACCTCGTTTTTTATTGTTCATTCATTTTTGAATATCAGGAACACCACGATCAGTATATGAAAGTTCAACATTGGATCGATCACCTAAAAAAATTCGCCAAGGTCAACAACAACAACCACATTCAACTAATTCAATGGAAACAATACCAGCATCAATAAATAATCGTTATTCAGCTGCATTTACCGCATCCGGTGTAACCAGTCCAACATCACCTACATCCGCAGCAGATGAATTAGCATATGATCAACAAACGCGTAAAGGACAACATCAGCGAAAACCGGTCGGTGGTATTGCCGTTTTGCCACCAATGGAGATGAAACGTATTGAAGATCAACGGCGCACACCAACATCACCAAATGAATCAAAATTAAAATCACCAACATCACCATCCGATCGTCAAGAGGTATGTTTTTGTGAAATTTTTGTCATTTATCTTCTTTTAAAAAAAAAAATTGATTTATTGACATTTTATTTTCGTCTCGATGATTTTATTTGTTTGCATGAATTTTTGTTTTGTTTTTTTCGCATGATTATTCCCTGTTTATTTAAATCGAATCGGTCACCATCTTTTATGTCGGTCGTTTCATGTTTGTTCATTGTTTCGTCTCATATTGAAATAACGCTTTGATTGTCACGGTCCCCTTATACTTAACGGCTTTTAAATAATCGCATATTATTAACCCCGTTCATAAATCATTTAAAAATTAAGCCCTACTCTTCACGTTCATTGAAACATCGTCAAGAATTACGTGAAGATTTTTTTACAAATGAACCACGTAAATTGACATCTTCATCCATTGGTAATGGTAATCAAGATCAACGTCATCATCATCAGGATGAAAATGCAACATCACCCACTAGCTTTAGTTTCCGTAAATCACATAAATCTCCATATGTTCGAGAATACACATATAATGATGATTCGCCCCAAGATGGACAACAATCATCCCGCCGTATGATCGACCCGCGCGAACATGGTTTTAGCTATATGGATGCAACTAATGACCAACGAACTACCGCCACTTCTCCAACAGCGATTCGATCACCGAACGCTGCTCGAAGTCCGACCACACCTACTGTCAGTGGCCAACAATCACGCCCTCTCACCGGTTTAGCTTTCACCTACAGTCCCGAAACAACTGGTTTACCCGAACAATCACCATATAGTAGATCATCGGCAACACCTAAAGCCAAAACTATGCATACAACATCACCAATATCACCATCATCAGCAGCTATAGCAAAACCCTCAATGACCAAAATGAACAAATCCGCCCCACATCAATCACCTATTCATCCAAAATCATCATCTATGGATCGTAAGCAGCAACAATCAAAAACTAAATCGACAATTTCAACTCCTGATACTTTTGGTAGTGGTCGTTTTTCTCGGCAATCAAAAGATTCCAAATTAGAAGAATTATCCAGTGAATCTTCCATTTCTTCATCATCATCTAGTTTAGATCAATATGAAAAAGAAAGTTATGTAGAACCAACCACTACTACCGGTGCATCTACCAAATTACCACCATCTGGAATTAAAACCAAGCCTGCATTATCACCAAAGCCTCAAAATGTTGATCGATCAACAGGGCAGCGTTCATTAAAATCACCACCACCACCTCCTACTAAACCGAAACCAACATCAATTTTTGATTCATTATCCAATAATCGGCTTTCATCATCATCTTCATCTCAGCAGCCCTATTCACAACAAGAACAAGGTTACAATGGACCAAAAATAACTCATGCAAGTCGTAAACGTGTTGTAACAAATTCAGATGGTTCTACTTATGAGACCGAAGAAGTTCTTGATCCTTCTTCTCTGACATCGATGACAACAACTAAACCAAAAGTTGTGGGTGTTGTACCATCGACCACATCATCAACAACAACTGCAACCTATTCACGACCAGAACCGGTATATTTTATCACTTGTAAACACTCTATCATTGATCTTTCTCTTTTCTGGTCTTCAATTTCGGTGACAAAGATTCTATTCCTTCTGCTCTATTGCGCTTAATGTTTTCATTTTTCAACTTGATTCCTAATTTGGCCAATTTTTTATAATTTCATTTAATTTTATTTCCTTTTTTATTGTTTATTATCTAAAATCATTTGTTATGATATACTCTAATCTGTTGATTTTTTTTCTAAAGGCTCGATTTCGTTTGAGTGGAACGACGACTCCAACATCTCCACCAACTTATCAAAATCATAGTCAAGATTATAATGCATATTCAACAACCCAACAAACTGGACCAAAAGGTTCGACCACAACGAAAATTGTTGAAGCATCCGAAGAAGATACAAAAGGTTATCATACGCAAAGTTCTGATGGCCTTGCCAAATCTATCTATGAGGAACGAACTAAATTAAAACATAAACAAGAGAATATAACTACAGCTACTTTAATCGGTGATAGCGGTGATGATGCAACTTCGGGCGTTAAACCGAAATTCGGTGCTTTAAATCAGCCAAAATCGGTACCAGTAATTGCCACTGAAACGCGTAAAGTTGCTTATACTGAAACGAAGGTAAATATCAATCGATTTTTTTTCATTAAAAGAATAAACAAATAATAATTCATCATTCAATCAAATATAGCCTAAATCAAAACCGTATACACCGCCACCACCACCACAATTTGCCAATGATAATAATACTGATAATGGTATCACAGCTGAAGAGCTTCATTCAATACCCGGTCTTGAGAATGTTGATCCAGCCGATATAATTTCATCACAAACAATTTCATCAAAAACACGTACAGTAGAAACCATAACGGTAAGTTTTATATAGAGTGAGATTTTATAATTAAAATGAGACACAATCATTTATTTGAAAAAAATTTGCTTTATTTAATATCGAATTTTAGTACAAAATGGAAAAAGATGGTGTCGTCGAAACACGTGTGGAACAAAAAATTACTATACAATCGGATGGTGATCCAATCGATCATGACCGTGCATTAGCTGACGCTATACAAGAAGCAACAATGATGAATCCTGATATGACTGTCGAAAAAATTGAAATACAACAACAATCTACCATTCAATAAGATTTTTGAAAATACCACAATTTTTAAATAATTCAATTTCAACTAACCATTACACAAAACCACTTACACATA
>ERZ500997.260-NODE-260-length-14664-cov-9.316175_pt1 | contig 14664 bp, 12 predicted proteins | sample MGYA00248826_ERZ500997 | MGnify/ENA primary metagenome ERZ500997 (study PRJEB25958, sample SAMN03398524) | human skin metagenome | study: EMG produced TPA metagenomics assembly of the Human Skin Microbiome Metagenome (human skin metagenome) data set.
TTTTAAATAAAATTTTTATTCTGTTCATTGAAACATTAAGTGGAAAATAATATCATTCAGTTGATAAAAGATTCTGCCAAAAAAAAATTATCATCGCCATCTGTTATGAAGGAACAAGAATAAAAATTTTATTTAAAAAAGTTTCAATTACGATTCAGTTACACACTGGACAATTGATTTCAATAATAGAACTAATACTTATAATCTATTATAAAAAATCAATTGGATTGCTAGCTCAGCACAATCTCACATTATAAAAGTGTTTGCGTAAAAATGATGTCTTTTAATTTTAATAAAAAGAAAGAAAGAATCAAATATCCATTCAAATGATTGGTCACGTTCGAATGGACATTAGACCAATGTAAATTTACTGTTCATTTTGATTCGAAGTTTAGTTATATTTTCTAACCAAAAAATTTCCAATGATCGTATCGATTTCTATAATAGTAATTTGATCCGATTGGCGTAACAATCAAGATGATAGCAGAAAGTTAAGGAATAATAACATATGACGATTTTTCATCACTCAAATCAAAGAACAAGCCGTTCCTATTAATCAGTTTTTTTCTGATGTTTGCATATGTATTAACGTTCCGGTTACATAGTATTTGCATAAATACAAAGGTTAAGTTTATTAAAGCCATAGTCAATCAACTGATTGACAGTGATAATATGCTTGATCTGTGTAAATGAAACAAACGGATTGGTGATAGAACTTGAACTTGGTTCTCATCGATAAGAACGCTTTAACGTGGTGAGATGTAGATATGGAAAATTTTCCATATTTTTCATAAAAATCTTATTTGATCACGATCAGATATGTCAATAAATAAATAAGGGTAATAAGATGGAATGTTTTCATAATCAATATGTTAAAAATAAATTAAAAAACCGGAACTATTTAGTGAATAAACATTTACCATATCATTTCTTTTATCAAATCTTTGATTCGATTAGGAAAAAATTAATCATTTATTCAAATGATCGATAATAGGATTTTCACTTAAATCATATTCAACACTTATATTATTAGTATGACGTGATTATTATGAACAAATTATGGCAACAAGTACCCATCAACATATATAAATATAAATAATGAACAAACATAACATTTACCATAATTTGATGCATCGGTTTTTTACCACTGAAACAAATTGCAATTCAATTTCTGTCAATCAAAACTGAATTCTCTTAATTCATTGAATAGAATTTATACAACTTTAAGATTTGTACATCATTTGTTCCGAAACAATAATAATTTCAAATAATATAAACATCCACATCAATATCAATAATCAACCAAGTGACCGAGATATATTGTAAAAACAAAAAAACCCAAATCAGACGTTGGAAAGGCGGCCAAAGTTCATTGACCAGCATCAATAACGCGCAATTCTTCTTCAAAGGCCAAGGCATAGTCCTTGCAATTGCATCGTGAAAAAAAGTTCCTATACAAAAAAATATACAACCAAAATACATCAAAGAAAAATGTCTGGTAATACAGCAAATTCAAATTCATTAATTACAACTTTGATTTGCATATCGATTTATTTGATTTTATTTATATCTTTAAATAAATCGATTGCATCAGCTATTCCAATAGTCGGTAAGTGATAATTATTTCGATAATTAATATCATCACTAAAAAAACCATTATTATTATTGATATCAATAGATGAATGTCCTGAACATTCCACATTCAATCCATGCATGACTAGATGTCCAGTAACTTGTTCCAATTTTCACAGTGGTCCACCTGAATGTTTATCAATTTGTCAGGTCGGTTGTGAATGTCAACCAGGTTTCATCAAGGTTACCAAGAATCCATGGGGACCTTGTGTCAAACAATACGAATGTCAACTTTATACGTTAAACAGCTATAACAACAAACAACAACAACAAAAAAGAAATCGTCTTCCGATACACAATCCAAGACGAAAAATTAGCCAAATGAATCGATTACAACAATTAAATCGAACTCAAGCCAATATGTAATTTTTTCAAAAAGATTGACAAACACATAAACACACAAAAATAGCGAATAGAATTTTAATCATGTAAAATAAATTTCATCTTTTATTTTTAACAATTAATTCCTTATCGATTGAGCAGCGAACTAAGATAAGCTCGAATCATTGGTTTAGTCAACCGTAATAGATCATAACGAGTGACAGAACTATTCTCACCCAATACAATCAATATTGTACCATCTTGATTGAATGCAGTCTGACGAATTACTCGACTGTAGGCGCGTTGTGGTATCTGATTATTCTTTTTCTGCGGGCAAAGAATGGCAGGAATTGGAACGGGAACTTCAAAAGCTAAACGATAATCTTTGGGATCAAAATGTTTAAGATCATAGATAAATAAATGTCCCTGTAGATTACCAACGGCTAAAACGAATTCATTTAGATCAAATGAAAATCGTACAAACCAAATATTATTACGATCCAAATCAAATTGGCGAATGATAACCACATTCGATCCAATCGAATCTCCATTCGAATCTGAAGTTCCGTGGATCGCTGAATCCGAATAATATGTTCGTCGTTCAAGATCATCTAGCGTATCGTTTTCGCCGGCACCCGGTTTCCATATAATTAATTTTTCATCGCAAGATTTAGTCACCAATAGATCACCAAACCATTGTACAGAATCAATGTAATTATGATGAACATCGCGAGTAGAATAATTGGGGAAATGTTGAGAAACGGTAGGAAATTGTTGAGCATTGTGATCCGAAATGAAATGGCGAGATGCTTCGATTGCTTTAGCTACTTCATGATGGCGAAATGACCAAATTTTGATAGAGTGATCAATTGATACCGAAACGAATATAAAACGTGACCTATGAAAATCAATAGCTAACACTTCATCACGATGACCTTGTACACCACCGAATATTGCAATCAATACATTTGTGGCAATATTCCAAAGACGAATACCTGAATCTTTTGATGCAGATAACATCAATGATGGATCACGAGGACAAATTTTGAGATCATTGATGGCGGCACCATGGCCATGTAAGGTTTTTGTTTCACATTGTCGCCTTACATCAATAATACGAATGACACCACGTTCACCAGCAACACATAGATATGGATGATCGGGTCGTTGATATTCATGTGACCAGCAGCAACAATAATATGAATCATTACGATCAGTATGAGCAAACAATGGTTGTAAACCATTATGATTCGTTTGCTGCTGATCGATCATGGGCAAACATCGATACGCAATAAGTACTGATTGGCCACAAACGGCAAAGACATCATCTGGGTAACTAAAAGGATTGAATGCTATACCATACATTACTGGAAATGTTGGATCATAAAGCGACGAATTCAATTTTAACATCAATGATGAGCTACAATCAACGAGGAATTTATCAGAACTCAATTTGGTTGTCATTGCCCGTTCATTCGTAATCGTTGGATTTGGGGAAGTTTGTTTAGTGAATTTATTTTTAGTTCTTTGTTTAATCGAAGACTTGGGACTAGTAGCCTGTTTTGATGTTGATTGTTGTTGCCGCCTTCGGGTAGATCGGGTATTCATTCGCTCATTTGAGTCTTCGTTTTCATCTTCGTCGGTAAAAGCCGTATCACTATGTGAATCTTCACTAAGACAATGGCTATGATTGACTGAGAAATAGTCTTTATTAAAATCCAAAAATGATCTGACAAATTGATTCAATGTTTCCAACTTGTCATTTGTCCATGCTTCAGAATCATCTTCGGCAGCATTTCTATCTTCGTCAAATAAATGTCGGCCACTGACCGTTTGTGACAAAAGTTGTAAAATTTTTCGAGCTAGTTCAGGCAGTTGATGGTCGGCCCACAAATCAATGAAATGATCAGCATTTACATCCTTTGATCGGAATTTCATTGAGCGAAGTCGGTCCAAAAGAATTGATTGAGCAGAATGAAGACAGTCGATTTTTGGATCGCCACCGTCAAATGGGCCATCACTACATTGATCAGTTTCTTGTTTAATCTCCGACATTACTTCTTGGCCATCTTCACCGGAATGTGCAAGATTCGACATACCAGAATTTAAGCTATAAGATGACAAACAGAATCGTTTGAAAATTGATTGATCCCGAAGAATTTTGCAACAAGCGGTCCAATTCATAGTGTACGTATGGTGATTATTAACTGAAATTTCTTGATGAATTGCATCATTCAATTTCATTTGCTCCAATATTTCATTCCATAAAAATGTCCTCACATAATGAATCGGAAATTAAATTAAAATTTCTGAAGCGAAAAAAACGTTTGGCACTATCTAATTTGCCTGAATACCCTGCAAAATGCGCAACACCATCATCCGAACGATCATCGACACCAATATCGGAATGTCGAACATCATTACCTTTGGTTAGATCGAAAGCACAAGAAAATGAAATTTTACATAGTAAACAATGCAGCGTTCCATCCAAACAACCATCATCTGTCAAAAATCCTCGGGAAGATATTAACGCACAACAACAACCCGCTTGCTATGAATACATAAAACTAAACGATGTACAGCAATTGTTTCCATTAGAATCTGGAAATTTAATCAACATTTATGGTATAATCGTCTCTTATAATGAAGATGGCATCATGATCATTAAAGATGAAACATGTGATCGATTTCGTTTCTATCCTAATTTGCCAACAAGCATTGCCAATGTCCGACTTACAACGACAATTGAACTTGTGACCACCGATGAAAGTCCCACATCTGTCAACGAAAACAATTGTTATTCATTCCAAACTGGTGATATTATTCGTGTTCATCGACTTACATTGAATCGTAATTTAATGCATCGAACTCGTGCTCTTCGGAATATCGTGGTAATTTGCATTTTTACTTGATTATGTTTTATTAAAATGATAATCCAAATTTCATTTAATAGATTTTTGAATCATTCGGCGATGAGGAACAATTCAGACCGATTTCAGTGGCGGAAAATCCAACTATCGAAGTTTATGATCACGAACGAGTTGAAGAATTGAATCGATGGCAGATTTCTAATTTATTGGAAGAGCCATTGGTACAATCATTGTCTAAAAATCGAGAATGTGAAGTAATAAATGCAGCATTGCTCGTGTGGAATGTATTTGATTTTGAAAAACGAACTGTTGTTTGCTGTTGGACTCCATCATTAAAATTAGTATCGGAACATCCTTGCTATCTATTAATGTCCTTCAATTCTATTTATACCGTCATGGAAGAGAATGAAAATCGTCATTCGTTTTCACATCGTTTAATTGATCGCATATATTACAAAAATCAATTAATCTTCTTAATAATATTTGGTAAACATCGTGATATGGCGATCAAGCTCAAATGTTGTGATACGATAATTTGTTATCAAATTGTTCGTAAACCTGATAATTTCTATCCTGGTCATTTTTCATATATTCTACATGATACTTCTACTTATGGCCAATGTATTCGGCTAGCTCATCCCAATTCACTGATAGGTATTCATTATTTTTAATTCTAATAATGCTCATTACTTGATCTATCTTGATTCTTACAGCAAAAAAGATGCGAGAAAAAATGATCGAATATGTACAGAATCCGCCAGAGATTTTAGACATGGATCAATTGGATCAGGATCATATGTTTGCATTTAACGAAAATTTACGCAGATACAATTCTATGGCTATTCAAGAACATGACGAAGAACAACAAGAATTTCATAATCAAAATCAAACTACCGAAAACTTGGTAACCAATGAATCACAAAATGAATCAAAAATGGCAGACCCCTTTTTCAATGCTGAATCTGAGTCATGCACTCAAAATGACAATGGTTTGTCATTAATATCAAACACAACTTTACCAATTCAAAATTATGATAGTTTTTCATTAATATCAAATGAGCCTTTGCCAGATCAAAATGATAATTTAGTGGCGAGTTTTTCACCTAAATCGTCTAATGACACGACGGAATTAGTCATGGCTCTTGATCCTTCGTTATCATTCGATATTGATGATGAAGAAATAGAAATTATCAATCGACATCTAAATAGTAGAGGTTCAAAATTACCCAGAGAAAAAATACCGAAGAGTTACTTTATATTACATCATTCAATGCACCAACTAGAAAGTTTATTCATTGGTGAACGAGTTCTTTTGGAATGTTGTCTTTATACGTATTATGGACAAACTCAGAAAGGTGATCGATTCTTCGATTCAATTGAAAGACTTCATTCATTTGCCACAGTGGTCATGTGTCAGAATGATTATCACCTTGGGCGAAACTGTGGATATCAATCCTCATTTGAAACATATCGATTCTCTGTTAATGAACCACCCGATAAAAATTTTACATTTCGTTGTCCCAACTGTAATCAATTTACCTGTGAACTTTGCCTCGATTTGACCATTATACTAAAAGATTGTTATGGAAACCTTCTCGAATGTCATTGGACCGGGTTAGATTCGAATCGTTATTTTGGCTGTTCATCCAGAGATTTATTCACGATAAGCACTTCTCAACCTACTGATAAAAAACCATTGTTGTTGGTAAGAATTAATGCACTTCTCAAATACTTATGGCGTGCATCTAGGACGTCGAGCGACAAATATGATCGTCATATTGTATGGACAGTGGTAGTGTGTCGTTCTAAACAACCGGGAGTAGAAGTCGAATATCAAATCATAAATGTTGACGTATATAAAACGGAGAAAAACTCAATTTTTAAAATTTAAAAGCAAAAATTTTTATTTGCATATATTGTAATTATTTTTTTCCAAATGTAAATTAAAATCGGAATAATCAGTTTTCATAGACCCATTCATATTGGGAAGGTTTATAGTTGACCAATTCTTCTGGCCGAAACCATAAATCGATTTCACGTTTTGCTGTCTCAACTGAATCACTTCCATGAATGATGTTTCTATATTATCAAATATGGATTAATGTTTAAAAGGATCATTGACAGTTTTGAGCGTCTAAACTTACCTGCCAGTTTGAATGCAAAGATCACCACGAATGGTACCGGGTTTTGATTCAGCTGGATTTGTTTCGCCTAACATGACGCGACCGGTTTTGACAGCATTCAATCCTTCCCAAACCATTGGTACGACTGGACCCATTTGCATGTATTTGATAAGGCCAGGAAAAAATGGTCGAGCAGCCAAATCAGCGTAATGTTTCTTAAGCAAATCTTCGGATGCCATCATGAATTTCATGGCCACCAATTTGAAACCTTTGGCTTCAAAACGTCGAATAATTTCTCCAACGATACCACGTTGTACGGCATCCGGTTTCAGCATGATAAATGTTCGTTCAGTATTAGCCGACATTTTGCAAATAGTTTTATTAATTAGACGATGTTTGGATGTTATTTTATGTAAGAAAACCAAATGGCAAGGACAATGATGTGAGAAAAGATGAGCCTTTTATACTTTTGCTCCAGCATGCCAACCACGGCATCTCAGCATGTCATCATCGCAACAGTCACAATGGGTTTAATATGTTCTGATCGTTTGTTAAATTCTGATAATAAATTAGCATTGTGACCACTCTTATGCGTAATGACACGTCACGTGCAAAAAAAAAATGGTAACGTGTTCTATGGATGGTATTGTCAAAAAATTTGTTTTCGAATCTAAATTCTGTTATTCTGGCCCACTCCCTCTAAAAAAATTCTTGAGTATAAATCAAATAATGATTAAATCATCATCATCATCATCATTAAAACAAACATTACCTCAAAATAATTGTGATAGAATGAGCGGAATACCATTATCATTGGCAGATCGACTATTTGAATATCGATGTCAATTGGACCTTTCAAATGAAATGATCAAATTACTAGAACAGCAGCGATCATTATATCGATCACATTTTGAACATTGTAAATGTCACTCGATCGACTTGGATCTGCAACAACAAACTAAATGGAGAATGGATCGCCTACGCCAAATTGATGATCAATTAGAAACGCTGTATCGAAAACGGTACGATCCTCAATCGCCATCATCTAGTGATTCCGATGTGAAATATTCGATGTTAAATTCATCCGACCGATGGCCAGATAAAAGAAGATCCAGGATGTTAGGAATAGATATGAAAACATGTATGTACTGATGTTGATGTTTCAAATTTTAATATGGACAAGCTGGAACTTTGATTCTCCGATTGTTTTATAGTTTTGTCACAACAATTAAAAGATTCATCTTACGACAAGAAGCCGATGAAACCGAAAGTTTGTTTCCGACGTCGATTCAAATGTTCGGTCGATAAAAAATGTCGTTTTGTTTGTCTCACCGAAACAGTGCTGCTTCGACATCAGATCGAACATCGCCGTGATAAATTTTTGCAGCTCATCCAACCATATGGATTGACGTTAGCGTCAGATAGTTGTAAAGTGATAAAAATAAAAGACAACAGCAATGAACATGAAGCTCGATTAACGTCGAGTCAATGTTCATTTCCATTTTGTACATTCAAATTTTCAGCCACTAACCCTGATTGGCAATCAAAATTGTCCCAACATTTCGAGCAAGATCATTTGTCCGCTTACATAATGCATCCATGCTTTATATGCAGACGAATGTTCGAGACCCAAGATGATTTGCAGAGACATTTCAATTTTTCTCTCATTTGTTCGTCTTTAAATCAACAAGCCGAACAGCCGATGGATTTCGATGCATATGAATCAAAACCAGAAAATTCAGCCATTTCCAGTAAACAACTGCATTCAATCGGCAGTGAGACAGAGGAAACTTTTGATGATGACCCCACTACTTCAATGAATGATTTAATTAATGGCTTCGATGATAACATAGGTTTAGAGGTTTTTATTGAGAATACAACTACGCCAAACAATACTGAGCCTAACAATACAGACGAGTTAATTTTGGATAATTTTTTTGATCATCTTGATTCTGCTCAACAGCAAACAATGAATTCGGATGAAATTCAATCGGAAAACCAATCAAATAAGGTTGATAACATTTCATTACAAGTATTGGCTCCTGATTACAATTATTGTGATGATCGTGATCATACTTATCATACCGACGGGCCTTCATTAACAACAGCGCCATCACTTGTTGATGACCATGATGATTACACTAAGAATAATGATGATCAATATCCGATTTTGTTTGAAACTTCAACATCCAAATCGGGTGAATTCTCCTCCTCTCCGATAATTGAACATAAAACATCATTGGAGTCATCGTCATCACCGCTGATTATGACTAGTAAAAGCAGTGAACTTACCGTCATTGACGACAAAACATTCGGTGATGATGAACATCACTTGAAACAATTGTTCAATCTTTATATATACGAATGTACAAAATGTTCATATAGCTTTCAATCCGAACGAGAATTTTCATTGCACAATTATATTGTACACAACATACCTTCATATAATTGTGGTCGATGTGAATATGTAACACAGGATACGGAAAAATATAACCGTCATGTTCAGTTGCATGATAAAAGCAAGAATAACGATAAAGCTGACTGTAACATGGAATTGTCAATATGCACCATATGTTCCGAATCATTTTCATCAGAATTCGATCTCAGACAACACTTGAATGATGCTCATCAAAGCTATCGATGTCCTCATTGTGATGTTTTAGTCATGAATAAATTTGTTCTTCGATCACATATGCAATCTTTTCATCCGGATTCTGTGCAAAAATGTCCTGTTTGTTCTTACAAAACCTTCGATCCCATTTTATACGAACAGCATTGTCGTCGCCATAACCATTCAAAATGTTGCACATTTCCGGGATGTACGGATGAATTCGCCAATGAAGATAGTCTTGAAGCACATGTGAATAGATTTCATCGATTTACTAAACCTTTTGAATGTGATGAATGTTTGGAAAAATTTTATTCATCACGAATGCTTAATAAACACCTTATCAATATGCATAAACGATTTCTATACAGGTAGGTGATCATTTATTTATGCCTTGTTGTTTCATAATGTATGAAAATCGTTTGTTAAGCTGTAATCAATGTACATTCAAAACCAATAATAAATCAGTGTTGACAAAACATGAACAATGTCATTCATCTGTAAAACCATTCGAATGCCAAGAACAAGGTTGTTATCGACGATTTCGTTCTCGATATCAATTGTCATCGCATCAACGGCATCGTCATTGTCAACGAAAGGATTTTCATTGCACACAACAAGGATGTGAACGGGAATTCAAAACAAATGCACAACTAAGACAACATTTGCGTTCGGCGCATCTGGAATCCAATAATGACGGTATTAATGAAAAAACTTCCGCCAAAATCAAAGATGATTTGACAAAAAAACCAAATATACAATTTTATGTATTCGGTGGTGGTAGCTTACAGGTTGCAAATATTCATCCACAACAATCATTGATGAACACTGCCATCAAATCTGGATCCAATCATCGTCTTAATTTAAGCAACAAACATTCGACCATCACAGGACGTTCTTTAATAAAATCAAACATTGCACGAGAATCGACATCTATTTTAACAACGACAATCACTAAAATCGATGAGAATGACGTGAATAACTAGAAATTAATCTGACGGTAAGTGAATCTATTTTTTTGTATACAGTTTTTATTAATGTTGAGGCATGCATACACTGTTGAAATTGGAAGATAATAGCCAAACAATAAAGAAAATAAGTGAGAAAATATCAATTAGACAAATGCAAATGGTGCATAGGAAGATGGATGATATAAGGCAGCAGCAGCCGCTGCTACTGGTGAGAATGCGGCAGTTGTCATCGATAAAGGATTCGTTGCTGCCAAAGGTGATACTGGTTGCGGATGTACCGCTGCTGCAGCTGCTGTATATGCTGCTGCTTGTTGTAAAGCTTCCTGGTAGGCTGCTGCTGCCATTAGATTGTATATTGGCACTTGGTGCTGATGGGCCGGATGTCCTGATGAACTCGGTAATAACATTTGAAGATATGGATTTGATGATGAAGTCATCATTGGATCAGACTCTTGACCACCGTTGTTATTGTTTGGTTCTGAATCGTCCGTATCGGATGATCCAGAGATACGAGCTCCACTTGAACCAGCTGCGGAAGCTGATGAAGCTAATGCAGGACTTTCGGCAACCAATGATTGATATGCAGATGAAAGACCATCAACAATAGGTCGACGGTATTGGTATACTATCCGTATGACTGATGGTATAAGCAACATTTGGGTTTTATGCTGTCGTAATCGAAACATGAGGTTGCCGATCATTGTTCGGAACGGATATGGATTTGGTACTCCACCCGCCGATGTCGTTGACAGGAATGTTGACATTAATGGCTTTAATAAAGCTCCAGAGCTCTGCGACGGACTGTTGTTTATTATATTTGCCGAATTTGTGCTGCTGCCACTAGGTTTACCACTTAGACTTTGACTATTAGTTGATGATGATAAACCTGATGTTGGATTCTGTTTTAGTTGGGCCAATGAAGATGATTTCTCAATTCTTGAGTTCGTAACCATAGCCATTGATTGAGCAATGAATAAGGCTAAGATAAGGATTGAGATTGTGATCGAGATTGATTTGGCCATCGGGTGCGAATAGCTGGTCACTATCGATTGCTGTAATGATTGATTAAAGCGAACATACATATTGAGATCATACAACTAACGATGGCTGCGCTATGATGATGAGTAAATTTCCACCGGAGATATACTTTACTTTAGACCAGGTGATCTCTCTTAGCCATTATTATCAGCCACTGTCAAGGTTTGCCTATTTGCACCAGATTCAAAAAAAAAAATTTGAGAGTTGAACCATCCGCCCGAGAGTAAAAGAAAGGAGAGAGAGAAAAAAAAATTATTTGACGTGAAAATGGTATCTTTGCTCTGGTTGCAACTATAGTTATTTAGATTGAGAGTTGTTCAAGTCGTGTGTCATTGAGTGTATGTGACAATCAGTATTCATAATTCTGAATGATAATAATAATGATGATGATGATGATGATCGCTGTCATTATGAGTTGATCCATATTATGAGGCTATTATGTCAATGTTTTGACATTTATTCTGATCTTCATAATGATGATGATGATCGTTGAGCTCGGCAGCACTCGCTCATTTCACGGCTTCTTGGCAACTGTCAATTCATCATCATTCATTCGTTCATTCATTCAAATAGGCAAACAAACATTAATGTCTCTCTATCTCTCTCTCCAAAAAAAGATCGTTGGCTTACTATAAAGAGTTTGGTTTAAATTTGTTTGTCAACAAATAAATTTGATCCAAAACGAATCATAATGATGATGATGAACAATGGACTAATCAATAACAATGAAAACTTCATGAATGAATGAGGCGAACAAAATTGTTGCCTTTTTTAAATATGTATCTCGTAATATAATGTAGAGTTAGAAATGTAAGCCAAAAATAAAAATAGTATGATGGTGATTATTGATCCAACTTGTAGGTGAAAGCAGAGATCATTACAGCACTACATTAGGTCATTCGAGTCAGTCGATCTGAACAAAAAGAAAATGTTTGCCGATTTTGATGACGCTTTCGGCGTTCAAATTGATCACAGTCAAACCGAATGAAAAAAAGAGAGTTCTGATAGGGAATTCAAATTTAAATCGAGCATCCATTGTCTGTATGATTGTCAATTTATATATTTGTTTCTATTGATAAAAAGTCAGTATTGTCTTGATGAAAATGCCAATTCGCTTTCTACAAATAAAATGAGGCCAGAATTACTTGTGAACCAATAAAAGGATCATCATCAAAGCATGTGACTAATGATTACAGTCTACTTGATAGAGTTATTGGTCAAGAAGTGAAAATTTCCATAAGCAAATTTTGCCTGTACGGTTTGAACCATTTGATTATGTGTAATGAGATCAACTTTGTCGTATTAGTCTCAATCCAAGCGATAAAAATTTTAAATACAAAAATGAATGCTGTTATGATAGTGATAACAATAAATGTTTTTTTTTGATAGTGAAATAAATAATTAACAAGCATACATACCCGAATGAATGCCTTCATGTCGATAAGGCCGAATTTAGCATAGGTCAATCCATAACGATTTTGTGTGTGAAATTTTTCAATGTAATGACTCACCTTGAACTGCATCCGTAATGAATGAAATTTAATGCGAGAATTTGCTGCAAGCAAATCTGGCGGACCAGATTTGTGTATTTTTTTCGTGTACATTGCACAGATTATATGACAGCCAAACAGACCAATCCATTGTTGTAAGATTATAAAAAAGATGCAAAGCTTTTGTATAAATGGTCTATCTTGTGATTGGAGCATCAATGTGCCTATCAGGTAGATGCTTGATGGCATTGTAGCTAAAATAGTAGCTACCAATATTGGCAAATAAATACGATTCATTTGGCATACAAGAATAAACAATCGACTATGTTCGATCAAAGAACGCCATAATAGCCGACTATGACGATAACGATAACGTCCACCCCAATCAGCCATCATTAATTTGATCTGATTAAATTTTATGAATGTTATGTATGTGAATAGTACTAGTAAAACGTTGACAATAGACAGTATTTTAAACATGAAATAAGCAAATGCTGATATTTTCCAACAATTTACTAAGAACAATGTAATTCGTAGCAATTTTATAATGTTCAGTGGTCCATCAAAATAAAACTTAGCCGAAGATGTGGCAACAATGCCTACGGCAGACAAGTTTATATAGATGATAACCAAATCAACAATAATCAGAGCATGTTTCCATAATCGCACAAAACGATCTGCTTTATCAACTACATAATGTGCACAATCGATTAGACCGTTATTCTCTTCCATTAACCCATAATGATGCGAACCCATCCATTGCCATAGAAAGAACTGTGAGGATCGTTGAATATAGATACTAGAAATGATGGGCCATATTTTTGACGGATAAATTAAATAAACAATACGATAGATATAACCAATCCATAGACCACAAAAAGCAAAGAATAAATTTGAAACTGGCTGCATGCCGACCAAGTATGTTATATTGAACATAAGGATTCGTGTCTGGTCAGAAACATCAAACATGTATAAAATTAACATTTCTAAGGTGAGCATTCCAATGAAACTGATAATATATTGGATATATCGCCGTGTACGTTTATCATGTTCAATATGAATTTGCACAAATCGGTTACAGAATTCACGAAAATAATTGCCTGATCGAACTATAGTTGGCATGATTGTTTCTTTCTCGTTCATCTATGACTTTCTAGCAATGAGCCTTACTCTTGTCTGAAACTAGTTTATTAGAATCGTTATTTTTTATAGATCTTCTTTTGAGAAATATGGTTTCCGTTATATTGTCATTTATAATACTTTCAAATTCCGATATTTTATGTTGGTTGGAAAAAAATGAATTTTGAACTAAGTGTTTCATTACTTATTTATGATAAATGATTATATATTTTTTCTTTCATTTTCTTGACAGAAATTTTACTCTTAAAAATCGAACGTTTTTTAAGGGTTTGAAAATGGTGTTTTAATAGTAATGATTCACAGTTTCAAAACTGTTTTTTGCAAGTGAAATTTCTGCGAGGGTAACACACTTGTTTAAAATAATATATTTTCCATACCAGCCTAAATAACAAGGCCATTTATAAATAAATTATATTAGTAATCATTTAACCAAAATGATTTTATAATAAGCTAATTCTGAAAAAGTGGATA
>ERZ500997.261-NODE-261-length-14660-cov-6.612188_pt1 | contig 14660 bp, 13 predicted proteins | sample MGYA00248826_ERZ500997 | MGnify/ENA primary metagenome ERZ500997 (study PRJEB25958, sample SAMN03398524) | human skin metagenome | study: EMG produced TPA metagenomics assembly of the Human Skin Microbiome Metagenome (human skin metagenome) data set.
AATTTCGCGGCACACTAAAGTGCCGCGGCACACTGGTTGAGAATCACTGATCTAAACAACGAAAAAAATTGATTCAAAAAAAATTAATTGATAGATTTTTTTTCTATTGATGTTTACCTGCTCGCTTGTGTTTGTGTGTGTGTGGCTAACATCATAATTTTCAGGTAAAAAAAAAGCAAACAGAAATTGTTCAATTTGCTCATCATCATCGTAATCATTAAAATTGATCTTTGATCATCATTGATGATGGTCAGTCAGTCAGTCAACCAACGTTTACATTATCACCTTTGACATTTAGCCGACAATCTTTATCAAAAATCTTTTTTTAAAGAAAATTACTTTTCATTCAAGTTTTCTCATTCGTTTGTATACTTTGTACTTTGACCGCTCTATTTTTCTCTTTTCAATCATCATCGATGTTTTGGTTTGTTGTTTTACCATTCATAACAATCAATGTTTGCCGAATCATCATCATCGATGGAATCAATTTTCCAAAACAAAACAAACATTTTGCCTTTGATCTTTTTTCGTTGTTTTGATGATGATGCGGCGGTCATGATTGTTGCTGATGATGTTGACGGCGGCAATTTCATCAATTACATAATCGATGATGACGGTAATGATAATTGCCACTTGTATCGCTCGGTTGGTCGGTCGATCGGTAGATATCTTTGTTTGCTTGTTTCCTATGGATGTTTGTGTGCGTGTGTCATGCGTCAGGAATGTGATCAACGGACGGGAAAATGAAAATGAAAAAATGTTTGAAACTCAATATGTCACACAGGGGTGATGAATCAATAATCAAAAATGTTTTTAGGCAAAGAACTGAGCGAGATTTTTGCCAAATTTGTCATCAATATCATTTGACAAATTGATTCGGGTATTTCATTTTTTTCCCGGTCATTTTCATTTTTTTTGATTGTTTCCTTCGGTTCAAATTGGCTTTTTTTGCCATTATTCCTAATTGAATTTGATCTGCACAGAAAGATTTCAATTTCCTCATCATCATGATTATCAAACTGGTCAGCATGATTTGATTGATTGATGTTTGACATTCCAAAAACATATTTTTGGAAGGGCAAACTAAAGGCAATGATGGTCATTTACTAAATTGACCTTTTTTGTCCTATTTCAATTGAATAGTGTCTATATAAGGGTGTAACCCGGTCAAACCGAAAACCCATTCAAATCAAAAACTAACCAATTTCCATAAATATAAAACCAATCCATTACAAAATCAAACCAGAAAAATAAAAATCATTTTTTTTGGTTATCGAAACTGGATCATCATCATAAAAAAACCCAATATACTTTATTGCCAGTTTGTGACTTTTACATATAAGGCTATTTTTATTATGTAATTGAGCCCAATCATTTGTTTGTTGGCCTCGGTTGTCATTTGTTTTTGTTTGTATGTATGGATATTGTTCACAAATTGACAAAAGTGGTTGGGGATCGAAACGAAAAACAAGCAAGCAAGCAAAACACATCACTTAACAGCAAAAAAACACTCGAAAAAATGGATAGTTTTTGTTTCTAGTAAAAACAGCAGCAGCAGCAGAAGCAAATAACCATCATTACATTACCCCATGTATATCCTATGTATGTACATCAAAATTCGCTTGAACGAATCGCTCGCTATATCCACAGTATGTGTGTTTTTGTGTATGTTGTTTCTGGTTTCGGGTTTGGTTGGTTGGTGTTTTCATTTTTTTTTCATTTTGTCAAAAAAAAAATTTATAGCCAGCAAGCGAGAGAAATGTATATGGCTGCTGCTGCTGCTTTTGCTGCTGGTTTGGTTGTTTCATGTTTTACAACTCGGGGAGGATATTGCCAGTTTGTTATTTTATTTTGTAGTTTCGTTTTGTTTCATGGTACATTGATCATTCGCCCTTTTTTCATTTCATTCATTTCAATCTATGGTTTATGTCAATGGCGACGTCCATTGATAATGATGATGATGTTATTAGTGTCCAAAACAGAGGAAAAACCAATTGAAAAATTTTTGTTAAATTCAATTCATTTTTAGCTGGAAAAAGCCGAATTCTGTTTGAAAGCAAGCAGAAAAGCTCGAATTCAGCGAACCAAAATGTTAAATTTAAACGATAAACATCAGATACACTCGCACTCACTCGCCATAAACGTTTATTTCTGTTGTTGTTGTTGTTGTTTGATCCAATTTGATTAATTAGACCTAAGATATTACTAGGGATATTACTGCATTTGACAATATAGAAAATGGTTTGGTTCAGTTTAGTTCGGTTAGTTTGTTTGTCAAATTTGTAACCAAAAAAAAACTTAATTTGATTAAAACTAGTAACAAACGAAGGCAATGACAATGTCAAAACCGCATCGTTTTTATGAAATGAAATGAATTTTTGCTTGGTTTATTGAACTCAAATTTTGTTAAATGAATGAATGAATGAATGTCTGTGTTGACAGATGTTTAGTTTGGCTGGGTTACATTCATTATCTTTAACTGATAAAGTAGAAATAGTGGCCACACTAAACGAAGATAATTTCTTCAAAATCTAATGATGTAATCAACAGCAACAAAAGATTATAGGGAAAAAAAGATTAATAATTTTTTGAATATTTTTCAGCATCATCACCATCATCATGGTGTTATAGGTTTTGAACTAAATCATCCTATTGATTTTTTAGCTGCCATATGATTGGCTTATTTCATCACACACCATTCGAGGTGTGAAAATTAACGCCTTCGACCGCTTCGTATTCATAAACACACATATGTACACTGTACATACATACATTTCTTTCTCTCTCTCTCTTTTTCTCACTTTCAAAAATAAAAGGACTATCCCCACACAACATACAACAAACAGCAGCCAAACAAAATCAGTTTGAATATTATTGGTTGGGATGGATATTTTGGTTGGTATGTGTGTTTTTAGTGAAACAAGCAAGAAGATTCAGTTTTTGGCTGAAGAAACTCATCATCATCATCATTCGCATCTTATCTTATTGATCTATATTTTCTTGGTTGAAAAAAAAATCCAAAATGAAAAACTCTATGATGATCATAATTGAATTATAGATTTTGCTGTTTGTTTCGTTTGTCTTTTGAAGAAGTCCAGAATCCAAAAATTTTTCCCAAAAATTGCGCATGTTCAAATCAATGATTATATATGAATTTGAAAACATGGATGGGAAAATTGAATTCAATTTTGAATGATAGATTCAACTTTGGAAAAAAAGAAGCAATTTTTATCGAGAAAAAAATTTTAATTTGATTTCACTCAAATCTTTTTATATCTTTCTTTTTTTCCAAAATTCATCATATTTCACTTCACAACCAAACAAACAAAACACATTTTGTCAACAATAAATGTATTTTATATGTCCTTCATTCACTCACTCTCGGTGTTTGTATCCATCGTTTGATCCATTTGGAACAGTTTCGTTTTTTTGTTTGAAGCATTCATTCAAACTGAATACAAACAAAGGAAAAGAAAAAAGGAGTTATCCGTATTTGGTGGTGGTGGTGGTGGTCGGTGGGGGGGAAATGTGAAAAATAATGATTTTTTGTTTGTTTTCACCCCCCTTCCTCAATTTTTTACCGGCCACCATATTGTGTGTGTGTTTGCGTTTTCAAAAGTTATTATGGTTGATGATGATGAGGGCACAAACACACGAAGAGAGAGAGAGATAAAATCCATTTGGGAAAACGTAAAAAAAACCGGACGAGCCTATGTTTTTTTATTATTATTTTCAAACATAAAAATTATGTTTTACATTCACAATCTTCACAATTGATTACATTAATAATCATAATCATCATTGTCGACTATTTCCATCCAAATCTATCATTACTATTCATATAAATGAGTAAAGAAGGGTGTTTTTTTATTATCAAAACCTTAACAGATCTTTGTCAAAATAGCAAAATAGAAATAATGAAAAGTTGGCGGTCAGAGATTTTTTTCTCCACTATTCAGCCAGCCATTCATTCATAAATCCCTCAGCAAAAACTCAAACCTGAAAATCTTTGTTTTCGTACAGTTCCAGCAAGGAAAAAGTTGTTGTATAATGAATATAAGAGGATTATGACTGGAAAAAATGTTTTCCATTCTTTTCTTGTTGTTGTTGTTGGGCCTTAACAACAACAACAACAGCAAGATTTTATCATTTTTTGTTGTTATTGATAATAATGGTAATAATCATTGTTTGTTTGGCTGGCTATGGTGTTTAGCCATTGAACGTAGAAAGTTTCAAATAAAAACACTATATTAACATTAATGGTTCTTTCTTTCGGAAAATATTTTCCATAAATAGTGTTTTGGTTTTTTTTCCGAGAAAGTTTTTATTTATTTATTTATTTACTTTTTGTTTCACTTCAATATCGATCGATTGATCAGGGCGTCATTGAGCAATTGAATTTATCAATAGCGGTGATGATTGTGGTGGTGGTAGTGGTATTGATCTTTGCCGTCAAGGAAGTAAAATGAAGGGCGCAAAGAATTTTTTTTTTGTAAACTGGGTTTGTGTATGCCAAATGAAAGTTCAATAGCATGTGGTGAAAAATTGAAAAATTCTGACTCTATATAGAATGATTGTGAAAAAAATAAAGTAATTTTTGTTTGATTTTAACTAATAATTTTGGTCTTTTTTTCCATTCAAATAAAGAATGTTTCCATCATTTCGTATACGTGTTTCGGGTTTGGATAAAAAAGCCAAATATATAATGTTAATGGATATTGTTGCTGCTGATGATTGTCGTTATAAATTTCATAATTCACGTTGGGTTATGGCCGGCAAGGCAGATCCAGAAATGCCTAAACGAATGTATATACATCCGGATTCACCATCCACTGGTGAACAATGGATGCAAAAAGTTGTTTCATTTCATAAACTTAAATTAACTAATAATATTGCTGATAAACATGGTTTTGTAAGTATTCACTGCAGTGCAATCAATGTATTTTTCTTTCTTTTTTCTGTTTGCTAATCGAGAATCCTTTGCAAAATATTATCATAGACAATATTAAATTCAATGCATAAATATCAGCCACGTTTTCATCTAGTCCGTGCAAATGATCTATTAAAATTACCATATAGTACATTTCGTACATATGTTTTTAAAGAAACTGAATTTATTGCTGTTACAGCATATCAAAATGAAAAGGTTTGTATTATTTCATGTTTCATGTTTGTCTAGTATTTCTCCAATAATAACAATAATTTTCTATGGTTTCCTTTATTTATTCAACCCTTTATTTTAGATAACAAGACTTAAAATTGATAATAATCCATTTGCCAAAGGTTTTCGTGAAACTGGTGCTGGTAAACGTGAAAAAAAGTATGTTTTTTGTTTTTGTTTTTTTTCCATTTGATTGATTGAATCCTTTGATTTCTGATTTATTGATTTCCATTGTTTGAACAGAAATTCATTAATGTCATTAGGATCGAATACCGGATCAGGTGGTGGTAGTGGTGGATCTTCATACAGCCATCATCATCCGCATCATCATCTTTCACATCATCCTCCTTCTCATCATCATCATCCTCATAGTACATTACCGCCACCAGCGCCATCAAATTATCTTCTAAATGGTCATCATCATCATCTACCACCACCACCCCCATCATCTACATTATCACATCATTTTCATCATCATTCTGATCATAAATATCGTCATAAATCAAGTCCATCACCATCATCAATACGAACGAAAACAGCAAACAAAACATCAAATTCTGATTGTGGTGATGATATCGATACTGATAATATCGATAGTATCGATGATAACGATGATGATGATGATGAAGAATGTCGTATCGACATAATGGATGATATGGATGATGATAATTTACCCCCACCGCCTCCATCATCGACAACTAAACAGCAAAATGGTAGCCAATCAATATTTAATGATCATTTATCATCGAATGATTATCGACAGCAAAAATTTTTTGGTCTTGATTCATTAATGAAAACATCTGTCAACAACATCGAACAACAACAGCAACATTTATTGAAACAAAATAAATCAGGTAAATAAAACAAACAGACAACGTAAACAATGTAGACACGTGGTAGTTAAGTGCACACGGTTATCATCGATGAATGATGATGATTTTGACATGCAATAATCATTTATAGTCAGTCAGTCAATGAAGAAAGAGAGAGAAAAAGTCCAAAAAATTTTGACATGAAAATTATCTTCAGAAAATGATGATCTATAATTACGAAAACGAAAAAAAAAGTGAATTTGTTTATCATCTGGCCATGACTTTCTTCAAGGGCGTTGGTTCTGTGTGCTTTTTTAGTTTCTGTGTATTTGCGTGCCATGTAATCGAATCTAGCTAATTGATCCTGGTACCTTGTGTATTTTTGGAAGGTAATATAATCTCCCCCAGTTTTGAATTCAGAAGGCAATCATCAATTTCCGTAGCCATCATATTCATAGATTATAGATTCGATTCTGTATTCAAATTTCGATTCTTTTAAAGAATTTCTGATTCTGTTATAGTTACATAACATTTTATCGACCACACACACACACACAGACTGTGTGTGACAATTTAGGAAACAAGCTTTTTTGTCATAATCATTGTCGGCTTCTTTTGGCTTGGTTTTTTTTGTTTATTTAAGCTGAAAACAACAACAAAAAAATCTTTGTTGTTGTTAGTTTTTCGGCTTTTCAACGGATCATCAACCGGCGACAGCATTCAACAAATCCTGTCTACCAAAACAAACTGAAGACAGTCGTCGTCGTCGACGACGACGACAAAACCCAAGAAATTTTGCAACAACAAATTTGTCGCCTGACCAAAAACCAAAAAAATTAATTCTTCCGAACCATAACTGATAGCGGCCATAGACAATGATGATTGCCGGCAATTTCATTCATTCATTCAAATGTTTTTTTTTTCTTCGTCTATTTAGTGACGACAAATAATGTTTTCTTAATATAGATAAATACCGGGAGAGGGAGAGAGAGAGAAAGAGAGAGGTGTCAGATTGCACATCTTGTGCGGTCGTAGTCTTCGTCATCTTAAATCCAAGGGCCACCATCATTGAATAGGAAAATATCTTCAGTTCATTTTTCCGTTCCTTATCATGATCATCGCCATAATAACCATAATAACCATTAATTTCTTTCTTTTTCTTGCTTCAAGAATCTAAATATTTGTTTGTTTGTAAATTATCATCATCATCCATATAAATCTAAATTTAGAAGATGATTATGGCAGATAATGATAATGAATGATGCATTTTGTTTTGTTTTGTTTTGTTTGTTGTCATGGATAACTAATTTTCTTTTCCCTTCTCTTGTTTTTTCCCTTCATTCCAGATTTACTTAAAGATGTTCATTCATTACAAGCAATGTCCAATTCTATACTTGGTCTTTCATCATCTGCATCAAATTCAACTACATCAACAACATCCGTATCATCATCCGCATCATCATCATCGACAACAACAACAACATCGACGACAACAAATGCAGCTGCAATGGCATTTGCAGCATTTGCTGCTGGTTTTCCTACTGCTGCTGCATCAATTAATCCTGAACATTTTAATAGCCAATTAGCATCATTTTATAATACCGGTAATTCATTAACAGCATCAGCAGCAACAACAACAACAAATGGATTATTATCAGCTGCAGCAACAGCTGCTGCATATGGTTTTCCATCATTATTTTCAAGATTTTATCCACAAACAAATCCATTTTTACATGCTGGTAGTGTTAGTGGTGGTGGATCGATTGATGATCCAACAAATCATCATTCAAGATTATCAAATTTTGTTCCATGGGCTACCACTGCCGCTACCACATCAACGACATCATCGTCAACGACACCTATTACCACCACTACTAGCAGTTTATCATCATCAACAAATCCATTGTTGAATCAATTTTCAACATCATTTTTTCAACATCCATTCAATGGTATACCAAATTCATTGATGGATTTTTCAAGATTTCAATCATCCACCACAATGAATTATGATAATTTTGATTTAAAAAATTTTGATCCACGTGCAATGTTGAATGCTTATTTTGGTGCATTTAGTGGTGGACATGTTGCACAACAACAAACATCAATGTTGGACGCAATGAAGACTACGGATACTGTTGCTGGAACATTGACCGCAACAACAACAGCGTCTGCATCAACAACACCAACGTCATCATCAACCGCAATAAATTCACCAGCAGCACAAGATTCATCAAAATTTTCAACATTATCATTATTATCATTGAATGAACAACTGGAACAAGGTAGAGATTTATTACAATTACAAGAAACATTGAATCAACGTTTTAAAGGAACGTCAGCAACCGCAACAACCGCAAATTTACCATCATCATTGATAACAAATCATAGTTCAAGATTCTTTCCATATGGTATTCGTCCATTTTTATCACAATGCAATAATCAAATTCAAAATGGACAAATGATGGGCGAATTAGGTATCGGTAGTATCGATTCGAATCGATTGTCAACAACAGCAGCAGCAAATCATTTTAATCTTGATAATAATAAATTAGCCATTAGTCCTAGAAGTGATGATAATGATAATCTTGATTATCAACAACAAAAAAAACAGTCAAAAAATACCTCATCAATGAATTGTCCATCATCACCAATATTATCTAGATCAAATTCAAGTAATGGTAGTGTTGGTGGCGGTGGTGGTCAATTAGATGGTCGATGTAGTAATACAAGTACACCGAATAGTATTATACGTAGTAGTCATCATCATCAACATCAACAACATACATCGTCGCAACCAGTATCACCATCATCATCATCAACATCATCCGCATCCTCAACCGCATCGATAACGTCATTTATGAATAATCATCATAATAATACTATTGATAAAAGTCCATCAGTTAAAGAATCATTAAAAGAATTGAAAAATATTCAATTAATGGTTGATGGTTTGGAACAATCAAAACAACAACAACAACAACAATCGAAACAACAACAACAAAATAACAACAACAACAATGGACAACAGCAGCAAAGTATTGCAGCCACTACTTAATTCAACTACCGATCTCTTTGATTGATTGATTGATTGATCAATCAATCAACTACAATCTCTCTATCTCTCCAATATCTATTGATTTCATTCGAAAAAAAATTTTAAAATTTTAATTTAATCAATTAGGGTGTGCCATTTTCGAGAGTCCAAACATTGATTTTTGATTTTTTGTTTTTTTCGATCCTAAATAATGTCCAATTCAATTTAGCAGCAGAAGAAGAGAAATTCCCTTATAATTCCTACTTTATTCATTATTTGATCCAATAAATGATTGATTGATTTGATTCGATTTATTGATATACACAAACAGCTCATATTAACCCATTATCGCTAACTATTTTAACATTTGTTGTAAATTTTTCTTTTTCTTAGCAAAGTAAAAATAGAAACTGAACTACACAAACACACATTCATAAATTCCGTATATATGATACTCTAATCAGTACAATCTTGTCGCCCGAAAAACATTTTCCTTTTTCGATATTTCGCCAATCAAATCAATCGAATCAATTGACGCCAACCTGTGTAATTATTATTAATTTAATTTAATTTAAAATAATAAAAAAAAACTTTCAAACAGAAATCATTACCTTATCATTTGTCTTTTTCGTTCGTTCGTTCGACGATCATCAGTCGTGGTCGTTGAATAACCAATAAATTTTCAAACATCCAAAAATCATCATCATGTCACCAACCAAATTAGATGTAAATAAAATCAAAACCAAGCAGAAATTTTTTATTGACCGGTCACCAAACAGAAAAAAAATCCACTTATCTTTATTATTGATCAGAAGGAAAAATCTTTAAAAAAACAAACTTGCTAACTACATTTGCTTGTATATAATTTAATTTCTTTCTCATCATTATCATTTTGTCGACCGATAATAACAACAACAACCAAAATGAATGTTTTTTCTTCTTCTTTTTTTTATAATTTGACAATTTGACATGAAAAGATTTATATTTGGCGCCTTCCTGAATTATTTTTTGGTGAACAAAATGAAATGATTAAAAGAATCAAATGACAATTTTCTGTTTGCTTGCTCTTAAATGATGTCAAACGTTGTTGTCGTTGTCGTTGTCGATACATTGGCCAGAAGAAGCCTTCGAGCCTTTATCAGAATGATCATCATCATCAACAAACCGTGTTGTTCGTGTCCAGGTTATTATCATCATCATTATCATTATCACCATCGTCGTCGTCGTCGTCTTGGTCGTAAATGTTTGTAAAATATTTTTTTCATCTTTGGTGCTTGTTTTTTTTTTATCGTTCGGTTTAATTGACACCCATGATATGATGATGATGATGATAACGTTGAAATCAATGATGTATTTCTTCGTTTATTTTTTTTTCATCATCCAATTGATTCAATTCTTCCATCAATCGAATCGACCATGTCAAAATAGGCAATATTCTTTTGTTTCCAATAGAAAAAAAACAAAGTTTTTCCCAAGAATTTGATGATGATGATGATGATTCATTTGGCATAATTAATGATGGTGGTGACATTCACGAGGTCATTAACATTCGAAACATTGAATTCCATTCAATTTTTTGTCGAATTGAATTGAAACGTTAACGCCAAATTGACAATGGTGTGGCTATATATATCGAGCGAGTGAACGAGCAAATTGCTAGAATTTTGTTGTTGTTACGGAACAATCGAAAAAATTCTGCTTCGACAAATTCAAAGTGTGTTTCGTTTTGTTTTCGACAATGATGATGATGATGTCAACTCTATAGAGGAAGAGAAAAGAAAGCCAAGTGTTACATTTTCAAAAAATCAAATCAAAAGAAATGAATGAAATGTCTATACTTAGCTATTTAGTTGTAGTTAGTTAATGTTTTGCGTGACAATATTTTTCTTTCAAAAATTTTCACTCTTGAATATTCATTCAAATGTAACCACAAACAACAAAAAAATGTCGATGTCGATGATGATAATGTGTCACACCAACCAGCCAACCATTCCAAACTTTTTTCCCCCCTGACAATCCACTGTCAACAAACAAATGAGTTTTTTTTGTTTCATTTACGTTTTTTGTATACGGTATTCGAGAGTGATAACGAGATATGATGATGAGAGAATGTGAGAATGTCCATGTAACGGAAATCAAATAATGACAACAAAAACAAAATGGTCGTTTTTTTGTTTTCATTATTTGATTATCATTTTATTTATGGTACATTTCATTTTTTGGACACGCAATATTCCAATTTGTTTGTTTGTTTGTTGTTGTTGTAGTTCATAAATATTCAATTCCATTTGTTTTCGACAATCGTTTTCCATCTTCTTCATCATCATTGTCAATTTGATACGATGCTATCCGTACGATTTCAATATGCAATTTTGAAATGTTCAAAAACATCGAATTCTTGATGAGAAATTGGATGGTAGCCAACAAAAAAAGTGATAATTATCGTTCGATTCGAATAAGAATTTGAATGAGAAAAGCCATCTATCGTTTGAAATTTAAATCACCAAGGGAACGTCGTATATGAATGAATGGAACATGTTGTTTTTGGTAAACATCTCTGAAATTCTTTGATTTTTTTTTATCAATTTTCATTTTTCTACAAATTCAAATTGAATTTATTCGTTGTTTGAATCGGATAAAATACAAAAACAAGTGATAAAAATGCAGATCGATAAAGATGATAAAATAATTGAAAATAGCCATACTAATAATAATAATGAAGATGAAGAAATTGATGAAGATGAAGATTCATCAAATAAATCGAAAAAAATTATTGGTAAACATGATTCTGGTGCAGCCGATCTAGCTAAAGTTCAAACATATGAAGCAAGTTTTTTTGATGAAGAAGGACAAAATGATTCTACCGAAATAAGTGGTGCAGCACGTTCGATAATCGATAGTAAACGTTCGAAAGAAGTTGCCGAAAAAGTTGCCCGACAAAAAGAATTGGCAAAAGTTATTATTCGTCGTGAAGATGTTGAATTAATTATGAATGAAATGGAAATATCTAAAACTGATGCTGAATTAAAACTTCGTCAAGCAATGGGCGATGTTGTACAAGCATTAATTACAATGTTAAATGAATGAATAAAGATTCTGGTCGATTCTCAATATTTTCGAACTCAATATTTTTTTCTTTTGTATTTTTGCAGAATTTTCGGAATAAAAAAAGCGAATTCTCTTTAAACAAAAAACCAATTCTTTGATTTTTCATTCCTGAATTCTTTAATTTTACTGCCATCTAGATATTGATTATGGCAGTAGTATCAGCGGAAAAAAATTGCGCGTAAATTCAAATCTGCCAAATCCAGTTTTCGTTCGTTCATTGATGTGTATGTGTGGCTTCGTTTGGATATCAATCAAGATTAACCAAACAAGTTCGACGACAAATTTGAAATGAATGTCATCCACCATTCATATTGAATTCATATTTCCCGTTGATCTAGTTTTTTTGTTCGTTTGGTTTGGTTTACCCATAATACTTGAAGATAAATTTAGTACAAGGTCATAAGGATGTGTTTTTTTTTTTGTCAAACCACACAAAAAGATTCAATCAGAAATTTTTTTTTCTGTTCGAATCAGTTATCAGTTTAATGTTTGCTTGCGTTGAATTTTCATTCGTAGAAAAATAAAGATGATGGCTGCATTTAAATGTTTATTCGTAATTTTTGGATCGTTTTTAATCGTTCGGGAAATTTTTGGCCAAGAATCTGAAACAACAACAGCAAGTGATATTGCTGATTTAATCACAACAACAACAATATTACCATTATCATCATCGAAAATAAACGCAACATTAGATGATAATAACGGTGGTGAAACTGAAAAAGATGTCAAAGAAAATGGTAACTGATTTTTTGTTTCGAATGTTTTTTTTTTCACAAAATTCGATTCTATTTCCACCCACATTGACCAAACTAACGGTAGATAAACGTCGAGCAAATGCATTGATAAAATCAATGCGTCGATTACCCGGTTGGTATCTAACAAGTCATTATATTGGTAATGGTGGTGGTAATAAAATGAATAATCAACCATTATCACATAAACAACAGCAACAACAACATGCACAATTTGCAAATGGATGGCGTGCTGTTTCATTATTGACTAGTTCGAAAATTCCATCAAGAATTCCTATTTCGACAAATTCGAATCAAGTTGCCATACCGGTTTCCGTTGTTCCGATTATTTCAACAACAATGAGCAGTACTGAAAAATCTATTTCGACATCAACAACTACCGCAACCATAGCCGAAGAAGATATTGAAAAATCGAATGTAGCTTTTTCACCGATGCCAATAAAGATTGATAATCCGAAACCGATAAGAATCGATGTGGATGATAAAAATGTTAATCAAAATAATCAAACATATGAAAGTAAGTGATTTGTTCATTTGAAATATTTTAAAACATTATTTCCATCCCGAACAAAGTGAAATGTTTAATCAATGGTAAACAATATTCGAATGGTGAACAAATAACAATACCGGATGATAATAATAATGATAATCCATGTACATATTGTCGATGTTTTTATGGACAAAAAATTTGTCAACAACATATTTGTCCATCGGCACCTTCATTGGATTGTTTAGCCGAACAAAAATCCGGTCAATGTTGTCCAATTTATACATGTAAATCGATTCAAATGGAAAATAATGCTTCACAATTACCATCAGATGATTCGACAAATATCAGCCATTCGACGGATCAAGAATCAATGACAGAAACATTTTTTCTTCAACCAATTCGATCAAGAGGTCCACAATTTATTGCCAATGTTCAATCATCATTATCATCATCAACAAATCATTCACAAAGACGAAATGGAATGTTGATGCCAATGAATCCATTAGAATTTCTTTACAATAATAATAATAATAATGATAATCCTTCGATGAATCGTGTTCATTTTCCAACCTATCATAAATCATCATCATCATCGATAACACAATCACCGATTGATCAAATCAAAGATGTAAATTGGTCAAATTTGGCAACAAAATTCAATCCAAAATTACCAATCAATGATTTGATCAGGGTTAATGATAAAAATGATGAAGATGAAAAATTAACAAATTTTGAACCAATGGAACAACAACAGGCAACCACCAATAGTTCACCATTTCGAAGTAGGCCTCAATCACCGCTACGACCAATATCGACACATAAATTGTCACCATCATCATCATCATCATCGGTTGATCGAGATTATCATCTCCTAAGACCATCATTATCATCGAATACTTTGATGGCTACAACATCCAAACCATTGATAACAACAACAACAACAACAAGTGCAACGATTCCTGTTAACAACAACAACAATCTAATGCCAAACATATTTCAAGTATCCAGTATGTATAATTCATGATGATGATTATTTCATTTATTAATTTATCATTTCTTTCCACATATAGGCTGTAATATCTATGGTAAAATGTATGAAATTGATAAACAAATCGAAGAATTAAGTAATCATTGTAAAATATGTATTTGTTCGATAACCGGTGTTAAATGTACGGATGATTGTTGAGATGTGATGTTTTTTTTTGGAAAAAATAAAATTCAAGTAAAAACCATTTGTTTATTTACTTTTTTCAATTTCTTTAATAATAATAAAAAAAGTATAGAGAAAAGACATTGAATTCGT
>ERZ500997.262-NODE-262-length-14654-cov-5.945613_pt1 | contig 14654 bp, 12 predicted proteins | sample MGYA00248826_ERZ500997 | MGnify/ENA primary metagenome ERZ500997 (study PRJEB25958, sample SAMN03398524) | human skin metagenome | study: EMG produced TPA metagenomics assembly of the Human Skin Microbiome Metagenome (human skin metagenome) data set.
AAAAATTAAAAAATTTTTAAAATTAAAAATCCGTGAAATGTTTTTTGGATGCGCACTTACTATTTGAACAGCAACATGTGTTGCGTGTTGAAATATTTTTTGTAAATTTTTCTTTTTTTTCATTTTTTATCCAAATTTTTTTCTGGATTTCCTTCAACGAAACCGAACGATATGGATCGAAAAAAAGAAAATTTGGAAAAAGAAATTCACCAGGCAGTCATATTGATCGATAATGATGGTGATGGTTTTGCCAAATTATCGACCAGGCCAAAAGTCCTAATGAATTTGATCGATCGTCCAATATTGCAATATACGTTCGAAATGTTATCATTATCCAATATAGATGAAATTTTCCTATTTTGTTGTGAATTTTTTGATGAAATTAAAAAATTTATCGAGTAAGTTTAGAAAATCGAATCATTTAACAAGAAAAATAAAGAAACTAATCAATTTCCTTACTTACATTTACAGTGATTATAATCATAATGTCTATGTTAAATTAAATATTCAGATATTTTATTCGGAAGATTATACAAGCCTTGGTCCAGTGATGAGAGATTTAGATTCACGTGGTTTAATTAAATCCAATTTCATTTTAATGCATGGTGATTGTATTGGAAATCTTCATCTGGATAAAATGATTGAAAAACATAAGTAAATTTTGATGACAAAAACATTTTCTCTGTCTAAATCTTGTGTTTGTCATTTAGGGAAAATATGAAAAAAGATCCTGGCTGTGTTATGACATGTTTATTTCGTAAAGTATGGCCAGATCATCGTTCAAGACGATCGTCATCAAATCAAAAAACAATGATTGCATTAGATTCACAACAAAAAATTGTTTTGTTTGAAAAACCGTTGAGACCAACTACCGAAATACCAACGGTTTGTATTTTTTTTTAAATTTAAAAATACATTTCTTTTACAAAGAATTTTTTCTATTTTTAGGAACTATTCGAAAAAAATTCCTGTATTTCATTTCATTATGATTTATTTGATACTGAAATTGCTATTTGTTCGGAAAAAGTACCACCAGATTTTTCCGATAATTTTGATTTTGAAACACGTGAAAATTTTATACATGGATTATTGGCCGATATCGAGGTAAGTAATTTGAAATGAAAATTCAATTTCCAAAAATTTTTCTTTCCTTTCCTCGCTATAGTTATTATGTCATCATATTCATGTAGAAATTTTGGATAAAGGTTATGCTGCACGTGTTGATTGTATACAATCTTATCGTAATATAAGCAATGATTTGCTACAACGATTCGTTTCACCGATTGTACCGCAAGGTAGTCCGATTACTGCTGATGATTTTGATGAAAATAATTTACAATCATCAAATGATAATGATGAAGACGAAAATCCAAACGATGGTGATGAAGATGACCAAGATGAAGAATATGATTCAGATTCGAGTACGGAATTTTCCGATTCATCCGATAATGGCGATGATAATGATGGTGATGGTGATGATTTTAATAGCCTTGATGATGAATATTCAGGTTTGATTTTTTTTCTGTTTTGATTTGTTTCTGATTCTGATTTGGTTTTTAATTTTGTTTATTTATTTAGCATTTTATGATGAAGTATATGATAGTCTTTTACGAGCAATCAAAGAACAATCTGATCAAGATAATATAATATTGGAAATAAATTCATCAAAACATGCATATAATGTACCGGTAAATGAAGTAAATGCATTAGTCATAAAAGCATTATTGAATTTAGCTCGAAATTCAAATCAACAACAACAAGGAAATTCAAATCATCATTTTTTACAAACAATCAATTCAAATCTTAAATATGGTCTACCTATCATAAGAAATTATATCAAAAGTATTTCATCACAAAATGATTGTATTTATGCTGTTGAAGAATTTCAATTACAAAATAAAGAATCAATAAGTAGTTTATATTTGGTAAAAATAATTGAATTTTTATATGAAGAAAATATATTGGAAGAAGATTTAATTCTGAAATGGTTTTATCGACCAAAAAGTTTATCAAATCATCTTACCAGTGAACAGGAAACATTACGTAAATCAAAAGAAATTGGCTTATTTATTAAATGGCTTGAAGAAGCTGAAGAAGAATCATCTGATGATGATGATTGAAGTTTTTTTTTTTTAAATTTTTCAAATAAAATATTTTTTCAGAAAATTTTCCCAGAATTTTTTTTCCGCGAAAGATTGAGAAACTTTCCATAAATGCATACGATTCACAAAGCGTGTGTGTGTGTGTACAATGTATTTCCTCTCTTCCTTTCTCACTGCTGTGTTGCCTCGTGTTTTCTTTTTTTTTTTATGTTGAGTTTTCGAAGTTATTCTTCTTCGGATAATTATCATTGATTCAATCAAAATGAATTCTCAAGTAAAATCAATCGGTGTTAAAGGTGTTGATCAAAGTGAATTTGTTGTTGCATTGGCAGCATTTTTGAAAAGGTTTGTTTTTGTTTCTAGCCACTCACATATCACTCATGTGTCAACGAAAAAAAATTGATTTTTTCATTTGTTTTTTTTCATTGTTTGAAAAATAGATCGGGTAAATTAAAAGTACCAGATTGGAGTGATTTAGTTAAAACAGCCAATTTTAAAGAATTGGCACCATATGATGATGATTGGTTTTATACACGTTGTGCTTCAATTGCCCGTCATTTGTATCATCGATCACCAGTTGGTTAGTTTTTTGTCTAGTTGACTTTGTTTTCGTTTTAAAACTAATATTATTTTCAATTTTGCCAGGTGTTGGTGCCATAACCAAAATCTATGGTGGCCGAAATCGTCGCGGTGTACGTCCATCACATTTTGGTCGTGGTGGTTCAAATATTGCCCGTAAATCATTGCAAGCATTGGAAGGTTTGTACTCTATTTCCCGCCTATTAAAGAATTTTAAACTAACCAAATAATTTATCTTTTTTAAAAAAAAATTCCAGCCGTCAATTGGGTAGAAAAAGATGCCAATAGTGGTGGTCGACGTTTAACAAGCCAAGGTTATAAAGATCTGGATCGTATTGCGGCACAATTAAAAGAAGCATCACGAAAAAAGATTCTGGAAGAAGCTGCCGCTGCTGCTGCTGCTTCAGCAACCGTTCCTGTTGCGGTTCAATAATTAATTTTTCTTTTTTTAAATAAAATTTTTTTTTTTGATTAAAAAAATTAAAAAAAATTTGAAATAATTTCTCAATATTGAAACCAAATTCATTTGCAAATCTATTGACCAATAGATGGCGTTGCAGGCAATTATTCTGTGCATTTTTTTCTGCATTCGATGTTTACGTTTTCAAATTCAATAAATGATTTTAAAGAATTTCATTTTTTTTAAGAATTTCATTTTTTACTAAAGAATTTTATCAAACAGCAATGCCTACCGTAAAATTGAATACCCATCAACGTACACATTATCAAGATGATTTGGTTATTTGTCAAAAAGATTTTCCCGATTTTAAAATCGGTGATATTGTTGAAATATATTCGAATGAAGAGAATTTTAGCCGATTAATTTTACAGATAACCAATGTTGATAAACCGAAAGTAAATTTCCCTACAATTACCATTGAACAATCAATTGCACAAACATTTCAGCTAAGAATTTTTAGCGATGTTATTATGAATATTTTGGATAAAAATATTGTTGCATTAGATTCGGTAGAATTATTCTTTAAAGATCAATACCTGGCTCGAAGTGATATGTGGCGTTTGAAAAAACATATAACCAATACAAGTGTTTATTTGAATAAGAAAATTGAATTCAGTAATATTCGTTGTCAAGTATTTGAAATGTGGCATCATGGTATACGTTGGGCAAGTGGTTATATTAATGATGAAACTAAAGTTGTTTTCCGTTCAGCATCAAGTATGGTTTATCTGTTTTTACAAATGAGCTCAGAAATGTGGGATTATGATATTAATGGTGATCTATATTTTGAAAAAGCTGTTAAAGGTTTTTTATCCGATCTTTTTAATAAATGGAAGGTAAGTTAACGAAAATTCCTGTTATTGAATTGAAACTGACATTAATTTGTTTTTTCCCCATTTAAAAGACATTTAATTGTAGTCATGATGTAACAATTGTTATGTTTTCACGAACATTTTATCAAGCAAGTGATATAAATGAATTTCCAGAATCAATGCGTGAATGTTTACAACAAGATTATCAAGGAAGATTTTATGAAGATTATTATCGTGTTGCTGTACAAAATGAACGTTTTGATGATTGGTCACCAACATTGATTTATTTAAGAGAATTATTTAATTTATATGAAGAAGAAGTTATACATTATCATGAAAAAAGAGGTTTGAAAGGTGTTAAAGCATATAATTCAACAGCATCACAAGGAAATTTTCTTGAAGTTCTGAATATGTCCCTAAATGTTTTTGAACGTCATAATTTGGATCGTAGTTTTGATCGTACTGGACAATTATCAGTTGTAATATCACCTGGTGTTGGTGTTTATGAAGTAGATCTAGATCTGACAAATATAACTAAACAAAGAATTATTGATAATGGTATTGGTAGTGATTTAGTTTGTCTAGGTGAACAACCACTTCATGCTGTACCATTATTTAAATTTAATTCTCGACATTCAAACATGTCAAATGATCAATATAATATGCCACATTGGATTAATCTAAGTTTTTATTCATCCAAACAACGATTTCCATCATCGAATTTTATTCCACGAATCAAAATGCCAAATATTTCACCACCAGAACAAGATAATAATTCAATGAAAATAAGTCCTTTGGTGAATAAAAAATCATCAAATCTTAATCTACCACCATTTATTCATAATCATAGAAATTCGGAAATTAATTCTACCAGTGGTGGTATTGATTTAACATCATGTCAAAATATACCATTCATTGATTATGATGAATATGATAATCAAATATTTCGTACATCAATCACGAATAAACATCAACAACAATCATCATCATCAGTGTTTATGATTAATCAACATGGTACATTTCTTCATCATAATCATCATCATCATCATGTTCCAATACATACCCAACGTATGATAATGTCATATAATCGAAATTCAACCGATGGAAATAGTCTGATGATAATTGATGAACAACAACGACCAAAACGTCGTCAATCAGTAGTCGTTCCATCACGTTCAGCATATTCAAAATTATCGCTTTCACAATCACCGAAAAATAATGATAATGGTGGTGATATGATTGATAATATTGGTGCTGCTGCCAGTAGTATCGATGTTTTACAACAACAACGTCCAAAAAATAATTCCTTTTCACATAATCTTTCAACATCGGTTGAAAATAAATCAAATAATGATGGTTATTTAAAGATAAAATCTAAAGATGATATTATTGTACATAAATTTCGTGATCAATTACTTAGTACAAAAGCATTGATCAATCCATTTGATCCATCACATGTAACAATCAAATTGAATTCCAATCGTCGCCGTTGGACACATGTATTCCCGTTAGGACCTACCGGAATTTTTATGCAACAACATCATTATCAAGCAATACCAAATCAAAATAATCGTATGATGAATAATACTACCATTAATAATAATAATAATAATACGGTTAATGATGATATAAATAATATTCTATATGATTCAATAGAATTATTATCAAAAGATAAAAATTTTAAACGTAAATCATTTGATCAAATTGATGGTGGTCAATCAACAAAAAATATTAATGATAAAAATATTGATTTGAAAAAAAATCTAACCAAATCAAGATCAAATGCATTGATTGAATTGGTGGATAAAAAATCAACACCATCAATAATTGCAAATGAAACAACAACAACAACGGATATACATCAAAAACAACGTAGTTTATTATTAACTGATAATAGTTTATTATGGGCATGGGGTGCAACTGGTGAACAAGAATGGACACCAGCAATAACAACTGGTGTTGATTGGAAATCATTAGTAATGCCAGCTTGTTTACCAATCACTACGGATTTTTTACCGGATAAACGTACATTAGAACAAGAATATGTAACACATATTTATGATTTATTGCCGGAAGAACAGGCAAATGAATTATATCAACAACGTTTTATGAAATCTATTGATAATATTGATGGTTATGGTGGTGGTGGTGGTGGAAATAGTGGCAGTGGTGGAAGTGGAAGTGGTGGAAATAGTAATAATCATAAAAAAATGAACATGTTAACTATTGATCAATTTTATAATGAATTAATTAATCAACGTTTACAACAAGGATTTCAGATAATATTATTACCTACGAATGAAATCCGATATACATTTGCTAGTGATCGTACTGGTGGTAATAAATTTACTTTTATATTAAGTATCGGTAGAATTTATCATGAATTAGCACATAAAGAAAATCGTATATCGATCATAAATTATCATCCAAGACATCCATATAAAGCAAATAATATCCGATATTGTTATCGTATACGTACACCGGATAATGAAACATATGGTGTTAGTTGGGTTGCATTTACAAGTGAAAAATTGGAAAATTATAAATGGAATTATTTGGATAATTATATTTGTTTACGTGGTGCATCGGCTGAATATCCGTTGATTGAAAGTTTGAAATATTGGCGTTTTCGTTTGCTAGTATTACCTACACAACATTCAAAAACAAAAAAAATTATCGATCGTTATATATCGGGTGATAATGAATTTAATTGTGATCTATATGATGTATTTTCATTTGATGAAAAAATCCAATTACAAAAAGGTTTTATAAAATTATTAAAAGTAATAAATGGTGTTAAATTAATAAGTACAAATAAATCGATTGAAAATAAAAATTGTCAACAACAATCATTATTAACCCGAAGAAATAGTTCAACATCGATACAAACACCACCAATACCAACAAGTGCAAATTCAGGTGATAATCCAGAAGCATCACCATTATCGTTGATTGATGCACCAAATTATCGTCAAATAAAACATGAAAAATTATCATCAACAAATCGTTTATCCAATGATAGTTGTCAAATGGATCAATATGATTCGATACCGGAACAAATTACAATGAAAAAAATTTCAATAAAATCATTATCAAATGATATTATTGATTTTATGCAACAACAATCAAGTAATCTTTTTTCAATACGTTTCCGAAATCTACCTGAATATACGTTTATTAGTTTGGAAGCAATAGAATGGGCTGTAAAAAATATTGAAAATATTTCCAATGAAACAATTGCCGAACAAATGTTTCAAAATTTTCTAAATAATGATCTTATTCGTCATGCATCAGGTGATCAAACACAAACAATATTTAAACGTGGTTTTCATCTTTATTGCTTGATGACCGAACAGAATCGACAATTTTTCTCGAAAAATCAAATTGATCGTGAATATTTTGAACGTGCTTGGATGGAAGTTGGTATTGTACAACAACATAATCCAAAAGATTTGGAAAATTCGGCTGCTTCAACTTCGACGACGACGACGACCACTTTTGAAGAAGAACAATCAATGATTTCGAATCAGACACCAGAATTTACATTTAAAAATTTTCAAATCGAATTGGACAGTAAAACTGATCGTGTTGAATGGGTTAATGTTAAATATCATAGCCTTTATGATCCAGAACAAGCATTCGAAATGATTATGGAATGGATGTGTGCAACCGGTAATGCAATACCGGAAAAAGTTTCACAATGGAGTCGAACGAAAGGAACAAATTTACATATTGTACCAATACCATGGGATCCATTTGCATTACCATTTTCAAATCGTTCTGATCCACTGCGTGGTCCAATTTATATATCATTAAATTTAGATTGTTTATTATGTTTCAAAATAATGGAAGATGATGGTGGTTTGTTTAATTTTCAGGAAAAAATTCTTGTAAAATTCGGTTTCATACCATTTCATGATCCAACCACAGAAAATCAACGTCAATTTGTACATGTATCGGGTAGTATATTTGTTATGATCCCTAGTAAACAATCGACACAAAAAAATCCAAATAAACGTGGTAAATTCTTACAGGTTTGTTTTTTTTTGTTTGATGTCCAGAAATTATCATTCACCTTCTCTAATTATCTACCTTTCTTTTAGTGTATCGATCAAGAAATGGGACACGAAGCATATATCACCCGGCATTTTAGTGGTATGCAATTAAAAGGACAAGATGCTCATATTGATACTAAAGTAAGTTGATTAATCCTATTTTTTTTCAATTTCTAATTAATTTCTGAATCTTTTTTCCAAGATTGGATTTCTTTGGTGTTGGAATTATCTAATAACAAAACGTTGGAAAACAAATGTAACTGGTGATGAAAATTCAATGCGTAAAATTATGCAAGATTTTCGTGGATTTTGCCAGAATAAAGATAATCGTTTAGTTGAATTTTATAATAATGTTTATCATCCAAAACCAATGAATACTTGAATATACGAACGGGATATATGTTTTTGTTTTTAATTTCATTTTTTTAAAAAAATTATGTAATAAATTTGAATGTTTATCAGGAATTTGGAAGCAAATTCTTTTTTTGCAATGCGACCAACCAACAAAAGAGAAACTGTTAATTCAAACTGTCCATCGATTCTATATCTAGTCGATATATCATTCACACACACATCTGGCTTTTGAAATGAATTTATCGATCAAAATCAAAAAAAAGCAGCAACAACAACAATACAGGTGAATACACACCTGTTGAATATATAGCCAGTTAGCTATATATTCAAGTTGGAAAAAAATCATGATATTCAAGTTTTGCTGTTTTTTCATTGTCAAAATCAAAAAAACAACAACGTGAAAGGTGTTTCAAGGATGTCAACCTTGTCGTATTAATCATCATCACATCATTTCTATCCAGGCATTATTCATTAACATTTTGGGCAAGGTGAAATAACATGCATACCTGCCTACCTTACTTTCTCTCTTTCTCAGTTTGCGAATACCATTCAGAATTTTATTTTGTTTCAACACTGAGAGCAATCCGAAAAGAATCAAGGCCATACAAGTGTTATACATGTGTGTGTGTGTGTGTGATTGAACCATTGATTGGTTTTTGGGTAATCGCCATGTTTTTTTCGTTTGTCAAATTATCATTTTTGGGTATCCAAACCTACGCTTTGCTCTAAAAAAATCTCTAATAAAATTTTGGTCTAAAATAAACCAAACCCTTTTTTTAAACAGAAAAACATTCACCGCTCCCAAAATATATGATTGGAAAGAAATTTTTTTTTTAATTGAAAAAACAAAATATACACTTGAAACAAACTTGAATTCATAACCAATTGAATTGAATGAATGAATGAATGAAAAGTAATTATCCTCAATGAATGAATGAATGGAATACATACAGCTGTCATATTTTATGAAGGAGGGTGAAATCGATTGAATGAAAGTAAAACTGAAAGTAAAAAGGGCGCCATGTACATTATCATGGTATACAGAGGTACATCGAAGGATTCCTAATTCATGTTTTCTCTCTTTTCAATCACTTTCGCTATCTGCCTCATTCATTCATTTTTGATTCAATGTTTTTAACATTGAATTTTGCCAGATCCGCTATAGAGAGAAAGAGAGAGAGAGAGAGAGAGAGAAATCAAACACAAAAAATGGCTTTTTGGTTGTTTGGGTGGCTGCTGCTGCTATTTATTTATTTGCGTTAATGTACCATATACCATACTTATCAATTGATATATATCATAGACGGTGTTGTTGTTGTTTAGTTAGTGAATCCATACAATCATCAACATCAATCGATATGAGAAGATCCGACGCCAAGATCTTTTTTTTTCTCTTGGCTCAAACACTGTATGCTATATGATGATGATAATAGTTGATTGGTGGTGGTTGATTCGATGAACAGTGCGGTGCAACAACAAAAAAACTATTAAAAAAAACAACCAAGAAAAACAAAAAAAAAAACAACAACATTTGTATGGTGTTTGTCTGAAAGTCAGTGTTTTTTTTTCTTCTAAACCATGATTTGTTCTGTGATTTAGGTCAATGTTACTGTGTCAATGTTATCTTCTTTACTTTCACTTTTCTCTTTTTGAACATGACGGTTATTTTGTTTCTGGTCGGTTGGTCAGTCAGTCGATTCGTGATAATTCCGGAATCGAATTGAATTGAAAAACGAAAAAAAAATTCTGGAACATTACTGTTCGGGAAATATTCTATCTTTTTTTTCGTGTGTGCGTTTCTTTCATTCGTTTCGTTCGATAAATTTTGGTTGCCTTCGCAACCAACAATGTTTTTTTAATCGAGAAATTCATTTGGCTGGATGATCAGGTCCATCGCAATTTCGATGAAAAGTATATATAAAAATGAATGCAAGGGACCAAATTGCTTCAGTTTAGTTTAACAAAACCTTGCACAGTATACGACACACAGCACAGCACTGACTTAACCTAACGTAACATAACAAATTGTATACGGCTGCAAGTCTGTAACTATAAAATATCATCAGACCAGACCATCAAATTATTTAACATTCTCCAGATGATTATGCTGATGATAATGTACACCGGCGTATATCATCATCACCAAAAAAAAAAAAAAAAATGTATGTGGAAAAAAAAGGTGGCACAAACAATCTTTAACAGTCTGTAAAATTGTTTGTGTGCGATGTTTTACTTGATCGTTGATTTAGAGTTGATAATGAAAATATTGTAGTGCAAAAAAAAACAAAAATCATCAAAATTTATTAATAGCATCAAACAACAACAACGACGACGACGAACAAATAAACGAAAGTTGTAAATCTTTTTTTTTCTTCTCTCCATATTCTTTGATTCATTGTGGCCATACTTTGCCTTCGTGTTGTGCCTTGATTGTGTTTGTTTCTTGTTTCAATAAAATGATGATATTCAACAAGTTTAATTCACCAAAAATAATGATAATTTGCATTCCGGTATTTTGAATTTTGTAAAAAATTTTCATCCATCCATTTCATTTCGAACAAATTCGAGTGATAAAAAACAAGACAACTATTTACACCAAATTTCGCCTTGTATTGTGGATTCTGCTGAATCCTGTTCCTGTTTTTTATTCGTATAAAAAAACATTCGATTTGATCATGATCATCGTGACAAAATATTTCAACATTTTATTCAACCGACAAAAATTACAAACAACAAAAACAAAACAATAAAGCCTTATTTCTTTATATATCTCTCATCTAATCTCAGGATAAACAAAACAAAAATGGCAATGCATAAAAAAGATCGACCAATGTTAAGTGTTACTTCACTTTTGTATGGTTCGCAACTGCCATCAACAACAACAAATAATAATAATAATCCATTAATATTCGCACAGAATAATAATAATAATAATGGTGGAATTCAAGGTAATTTTGAAATTGATTTAATTCGATAATGAATTTTTTTGATTATCTGATCGACTAACTATAGGTTCGATAAATACAAGTGGCAATAATAATAATAATGTTATAACAACAATGATTGGCAATGGAAGAAATACAACAGCTATTATGAATACAACAACTAGTCCAATTGGAACGATTAGTCCAACACAAAAGCAAATGATCAATAGTAATAATAATAATAATATTGTATCTACCTGTGATAATAATAATAATAATCGATATCCTCCTAATCATCCGCTTAGTGGTTCAAAACATTTATGTGCCATTTGTGAAGATCGTGCTTCGGGTAAACATTATGGTGTTTATAGGTTAGTTGAACCAAACGAATAATTTTATTTTATTAACATTGTATTAATATTATCATATTCGTGAAGTTGTGAAGGTTGTAAAGGTTTTTTTAAACGTACCGTACGAAAAGATTTGACCTATGCTTGTCGTGATGATAAAAATTGTATTGTTGACAAACGTCAACGTAATCGTTGTCAATATTGTCGTTATCAAAAATGTTTAGATATGGGTATGAAACGTGAAGCAGTACAGGAGGAACGACAACGTAATAAACCATCAACATCGGAAAATGAACCAGAATCATCAACAACAACCACGATGACAAATTCACCGACAACAACAACAACAAATATTTCGATGAATCAATATCATCGTTCAAATAATGAATTACGAACATTTGATGATTTAAGTATTGAACGTTTGACTGAAGCAGAAAAATTAATTGAAATTACGACCAAAGTATGTTTGTATTCTGATTTTTTTTTCTTTCAAATATTTTCATTGAAATCACAATTTATTTTTTAGTGTTCACCGACAGCAAAAGGTGCAACCAAAGAGATTGAACTTTTATTTCAATGGATCAAAAACATTCCACATTTTCAATCATTAGATCAAGATGATCAATTAGTTTTATTAAAAAGTAGTTGGAATGAATTATTGATTGCAGAATTTTCCTATCGTTCTACATGTAAACATGATGCCTTATTATTAGCTAATGGTGTTGAAGTTAGCCAACAAAAAGCCCAAAGTGCCGGTATTGGTGATATTTTTAGCCGTGTTTTAAATGAACTTGTTGCCAAAATGCGTGAAATGCAAATGGATTTATCCGAACTTGGCTGTTTAAGGGCGATCGTATTATTTAATCCAGGTATATTTTCTTATTCCTTTATCACTGTCATTCATTTTTTAATGTTTTATTTTTGTTTAGCGCTTAAAAATTTAAAAAACGCAAGTACAGTGGAAAAATTACGTGATCGTGTCTATTCATTGTTGGAAAATCATTGTCGCCTATCATATCCAGACAAAACAACACGATTTGCAAAACTATTGGTTCGTTTACCCGCATTACGTTCAATTGGTCTTAAATGTATTGAGCATTTATTTTTTCAACAATTTTTGACCGAAAATAATCTAAAACAGAATATAGGTAAAAAAACATTTCAGAAAACTTCAGCATCATTCATTCATTTTAAATTCAAATTTCCTAATCCATACAGATAGTTTTATTTTGCAGATGTTAATGATTCCTAAATGACAATCATGAATGGCTTCAAACTTCATAAATTTCATCCTATTTATTTTTATTTTTGATACAAGAAACATCCAAGTTTGACTTTATTATAATCACATATAGCCTTATTTGTTAGTCGATTTCTGAATTCAACTGGTTGAACTGACTGATACACCATTCATCTGGAATCTCAACAATTTATCACTTCAATGAAAGTCATACAAAAAAAAGTACAAATCGAAATCCAATCCAATTTGGTCATCATCAATCATTTTCTATTTGAAATATTTTTTTCGCTGCATCATTTCTGAATGTTATTATAGATATTTTATTTTATTTTATCTTTTTCGTTTTACGCACCAACATTGTTTTTAAATTTTGTTAAGTCATTTAAATTTTATTTTTTTTCGGATTTTTTTTTTTTTGTTTGTTTGCAATAATGACATAAAAATTAAATTTCTATTTTAACCCATCAATGAGGCTATTTGAGTGGAATTTGAATTTTCGCGCTGCTCGTTTCGGAGTGAAGCTCACCACCAACAATATTAATTTCAAATTAATCGTTTGTTGGATACAAAAAAAAAAATATGCCCGAATCATCGGATCAATCGGAATTGATTAAAGAAACAGAATTACTATGTTCTATGTGTGCACATTTACCGATCGGTTTGAATAGACATCTGAATATGATGGCCTGTTTGATCACTTACAATGCTCGTAATTCGACCGATGTTGATAGTGAAGAAATATGGCGCTATTTTCATACAAAATATCATCAAGATCGTTTGAATGATTTGCATAAAATTCCTTTTCCCAATGATGAAATGGATTTTGATCTTTATGAATGTGATGATTTTAAAGAATTGATCGATAAACGTCGAAAAGAAGAAAAAGCAAAAATCACAGAATCACAATCCGTTAATAAAGATGGTCCCGCCATTGAAGCTAGCGATGATAATACATTATCGGGAGCTTCAACACCCGTTAATACTACACCACAATTACCAACACGAAAACGAAAATCAACCACTTCATCATCATCAACAGCAGCGGAAAATTCAGGAACGACGGACAAATCTCAAACGATTACACCTAGCCGTCGTCGTGATCGATCGGATTCGGAAAAAACTGAAACCAAACATTCACATCGACATCGATCAGATAAAGATTCGGATAAAATGGATAAAAATTCATCAACAAATACATCGACCAAAGATACACCATCATCATCATCATCAACGACAACCAAAAGAGTACGTAGTGTATCAAAACGGCCTGTACGTAATAGTCCAGCAAATGTAACGACCACCAATAGTTCTACCGCCAATAATAATACCACAACATCAAAATCATCTTCATCAACACCATCATCATCATCATCATCATCGAATAGAAAACATGATAAAAAACATAAATGAAAATTATTATTATTTGAAGCATCTTATTATTGAAAATTTATTCAAAAAAAAAATTCTTTTCAAACGAAGGTCGATCGAAGAAATTATTTTCGAAAAACTTTTCTTGTTTTGAGAATAATCCGATAATTCTCTATGCATGTGTAAAGTAATATTTTTGAAAAAACAAAATAATAATAAACAAAAATCACTAATCACTGATGTAAATGACTGATTTCAAGGTTTTCAATTTTTATGTTATGCGCGTACAGGCAATCATCAAACAAATGATGATGATGATATCAACAAAAAAAATGTTATGTAAATAATCTCTCTTTTACTCGCTTTTACTATGTCTATCTCTGTGTGTTGATATGGAAAGTGAAATTATT
>ERZ500997.263-NODE-263-length-14619-cov-7.151675_pt1 | contig 14619 bp, 11 predicted proteins | sample MGYA00248826_ERZ500997 | MGnify/ENA primary metagenome ERZ500997 (study PRJEB25958, sample SAMN03398524) | human skin metagenome | study: EMG produced TPA metagenomics assembly of the Human Skin Microbiome Metagenome (human skin metagenome) data set.
TTTTTACCAGTTTATCATGTGTAATACAATAACAAACACGCAATAATGGAACAGTAAAAAAAAATCGACAGTGATGATAATTAGGTATTTCCCTCTCTCTCTTTCTTTCCCATAGTTGATGCTAATTATTATTGAAAGTGCACTTTTTACTAAAAGTTGTTGTAGAATTTGTTGTAGATTTGTTTCGTTTTTCTTTTTCAAATTTATTCATAATATAATCAATGCATTTAACGGTAGCGTATTACATTTAGTCTTCTGTATTTATAATATAAAAAAATGACATCATCATAATTGTCATATCCTTTATCGTGATTTGTGTGTGTGTGTGTGTGTTTTGTTATGTCTGTGTTTTTATATTAATATACTTACTATTATTTGGAAAATGTACAGAAATAATTTATCTAATTTATATTTAACGGGATTCATTTCATTATTATTACTAAAGTTTTCTTCATTTGCTTCATTATTATTCGTTGAACGAAAATAAAAGACAACAACAACAAAACTAAATTCATTTCCATTTTCCAATTCTTGACAATAGAAATTGTTGTATACAGAAATTATATTTCATTTTTTAGTGTGTGTGTGAGAATTTAGCATGATTCTTTCTTTCCATTATTTGATTCGTATCAAATTCAAGTAGGCAAAAAAAATCAGTTGAAAAAAATATCATCATTTCTGTCTAAATATATGTATCTCTGTGTTAGTGTGTGTGTGTTTGTCATTTGAATTACATAAATTTCTATTTTTTTTATCTTTTGTGGTTATTTTTTTTTATCACTGTATAGATTTTTTTTATGACAATTTTTTTCTGTGATATGATTGTATTCAATGTAAACTCTAACCTATTATAATAGCAATTTTTTCATTCATTTCTTTTGTTCTTTGTAAAAACATCCATAATGTTTTTTGTTGTTGTTGTTGTGTAGAAACATCCAATCAAATCGATAATTTGTACGGAACTAATAATGTATACTGTTGTTGATAAACAATTGTATACATGTCAAATTCATACCTGGATTTTTTTCTGTTTCCATTCTTGTCGCATTCATATTGTTTTGTTTTTTTTCTCGCTGTCATTGTCACCTAATAACAACCGAAAAACTAAAACATTACATTTTAGATGTCATTCAAATCATATGCACATGTGAAGAAAACGATCCATTCAATTCCGACATTTTTTTTTGTTTGGTCTGGTCTTTTTTATTTTGTCTAACGATGAATTTCTCACTGCGATGAAATGCAATTATGAACTTAGATGTGCAAAAAACATTGTGTGATTTAAATAATAATTTTCAATGTGAAATTTTTATTTTCAAATTCTCTATTTTAAAAATGGAAAAAAAAGATGAGAGGATTTCGAACAATACGTACATTATGAATGTAAATTCATAAATGCCGAATGTCTGCGTGAATAAATATGTTGACATAAAGACAATAATTCAATATTCTTAATGAATTTGAGTAAAAAAATGTACTTCTAAATTACAAAAAAAGTATTTTATAGATTAGATTATAACATAATTTATTGCTAAACTCAAATTTCGAAAAATGAATGTTGATAACAATTCTGATCCGAATGAGGTACGTTTTGTTGTCTATCAATTTTTAATCATTTAATTTATTTAAAATTTTTAATTTCCATAGTCATTGGAAGCACCTGAAGATGATGATTTTGGAGATTTTGAAGGAGCTGAAGATGAAGCTCCTGAAGCCGTACAAGCAATGATTGGTGGTCCTAATTGGGTGTATCCCGGTTGGTTTCTTTTCATTCATATATTTTTCAATGTTAAAATAATTAATTTCTCATATAGATCTTGTAAGAATACAATCGACGAACAACAATACTCAAAACGATATGAACAATCATGAACTTAATAATTTAAACAATCAAAATCGTCAAAACTCTCATCGAATATTGGATCCTCCGGATGTTTCTTTACTCACAAATATTTCAAATTCTCATTGCTCGAAACCACAGCAAACATTAGATCTTTGCAGCTCCTTAGGTTCATCTTCGGCTATTGCTTCTAAATTGATATTTAATAGTGGGAATAATTATACATCTCCAAGCAAATGCTGTGCCGGTCCAACCAGTGTATCATCACCGTCATCCGGATCATCATCATCATCAATGGCTGTTACAAATATATCTGGCTTGGTTCTAAGTAATTCATCAAATTCATCGTCTCCAAGCTTGCCCCACAATAATAAAAATAACAGCCTAAATAATCCTATTCCATCCACATCTAATGGTATAATTTCATCTTCCACTGTGTTTAGTATGAATCAACAGCTGTCACAAATGGAACAACGAATCCGTTCGCTTCAGACAGAGAAACGTTTACTACAAGAACAGCTTTGCGAACGCGATAATCGAATCAACGATTTGCAAAGAATTGCTCACCATCAACAGCATCAAACATGTGTGGAACCGAATAGCAACGTAAGATCATTGGAAGAAACGATTGGTCGTCGTATCGATTCTGCAGTCGAACGTATTGAAAGCAATTTAGAATCATCCATGGCCGATATAGTAAATCGTGTTGAACGATTGGAAAGAAAAGTGGATAAAAACATCTCTTCTGGATCGTTGACTAATGGTATGGTTATTGATAATGGTAATGGAGAATTATTACATCATGAATCATGTCTTCAATTGTTTCAACAGTTGAAACAAGAACAACAACAAGAACGACAAGAATATATGAAAACATTGTCGAACATTCTATCTCATGCATTACATGAGCTGAACAATACATTCAAACCTTGAATTATCGTTTTGTTTCAAAGAAAAAATTATTTTAATTGTAAATATTTTTTTGTACATCATTCTTTGATCACGTTTTTTCATAAAATATTAATTTGTATATTGTTTTTAATGGCAAAAAAATCGAATAAATATATCAGGTCATTTACCAATCGACCTCAAAAGATTCACTTGATTTTGAACTATGATTCGAATGATTAGAGACGGCAGAATTATTCTTAGCAATCATGATCATTCCATTGGAATTCGAATTGGTTTTCGGTTCCCCGCCACCATTTATCCTATTATTATTGGTATCATTTTCAAGTTTAGCGGACACATTGGCCATAGCAAGGTGAGAAGATTGAGTGATATTTTGAAATTTTAATGGTGATGAATAAATTGAATCGGATTGCTCAACATTTTTCATCGTTTTTTCTGGAGACTGAGAAACGTCAGTGGTAATCGAATCAATTTTGTTTAATCTTGATGAAGAAGTTTCTAATTCGGTTGCGAGGAGCAATTCTTCATAAAGGGTTCGATGTACTGATGGTGAGGGTTGATGGTGGTTTTGATCAGGTCGATTGAATGAAGCATTTTCCGGTGGGTTAAAATGATTTTCAAGTTGATTTTGATGAACCTCATTCAAATGATCATCATTCTCATCTTTATTGTCATCTACTATAGGTGAAAGGTCAGGTAATTTATTATAAGACATTTTTTCATAGATTTTGTCGACAATTTTACGAACAAATTCATCCGAAGATGAATGTCCTAGTTTTTTTGGTGAAGTATCCTCGTTCTCATTGTCAACTTTTTCCGTTTCAAATGATTTATAAAATGTTGTTGATTGTTCGTGTTGTTTTTCATCATTTTCTGCTTTACTAGATGATGAAAAACGGTCTGCTACCTCTTCTGCTTCTTCATCATGAAGAAAACGAATATCGCCACTTCTGTGAAGTATTCCGTATTTGCTATGATTATTATCATATTCAAGATCATTGTCATCATCGTTGCATAATCTACATCCTCGAATATGGGAATATCGATTCTGAGGTTTATGAAATCCATCCATTGAAATTGATCGTTGATGATTATATGAAGAACGATGATGATTCAATGCAGCAGAGGTGGTTGGAGCCTGATATAATGAATGTCCTCGATGGTGTCTAATTTGATGCTGATGATTAGTGCCATCTGAAAATGATACAGATGGCCGAAATTGATTTAAAGTTTGTGTCGTACTAGAAAAATCGTAGTTTCTGGAAAATTAATGAAAAGTCAGCAAATAACTAAACTATTCTGATGAATACTCACAATTTGGCCAGATGATCTTTAATGAATGCTTTTAATCGTTTAACTTGACCGCTTGCTGCTTCATATTTTGAGGTGGCTTCTTCCTGATCAGCTTGAAATTTTTGCTTAAGTAACACCACTTCTTGTTCTGCTTTACGTAGATCTCGTTTTAAAGACATAATTTTTTGATCATTAGAACGTTGTTCTCGTTCCCACCGTTCTCGATCGCGTTCTAGTTCTTGATTTTTACTTTCTAAACTTTCTTTAAGAATTTGCAATTCATTTTTAGATGCTCGATTCTCAAATTTAGTAATCTGATAATCTTCCATACTATCGACTTTTTCTTTAAGCACTTCATTTTCCTTTTTTGTTATCTCCAATTCTTTTCTATATTTAGCTAATTCCATATCACTCATACGTTTGCTATCAATTTTTTCTTTGACTATCTTCACTTGTTCATGTAATCGAGCTTCAACTTCTTTTACTCGTTCTTCTTTTTTGATCAGATTACTTTTATCAATCTCAAGCTCGTTGAATTTTTTCCTTAATTTTTCAATTTCAAATTTCATCTCTGCTTTGATTCGTTCACCGACGATTTCATTGATCATTTGTTCACGTCGCATCAATTCATTAGTTTTCTGATTGACATCTTCCAGACGTGATTTTAGCTCTTCTTCACCTAGCCGTAATTTTCGTTCACGGGCATCCAATTCGATACGTAATTGTTTATCCCAATCTTCTAATTTTCTTTGATCACTTTGAAGTTTTTCTCGTTGTCTTTCTAGTTCTCTTTTCTGTAATTCTTTTTCGATTTCAAATTCATAACGAATTTGTCGTTCCCAATTCGCTATTGATGATATTCGATCCATGGATCGATGAAACAATGGTTTCATTCCTTGATTATCATTATCACCTGGAATTTGATCGTCGTCACCTTCATGACATTCGGTTTCATCGTCGCTATAACATTTTTCTGGTTTATTATTCAACTTTGTACTACTTTTCGAATGAATAATTCCATTTGCGATTTGCTTATGTCGAGTGGCTATGGCAGATTTCGGACGAATCAATCGTTTTTTTGTGACAGGATTCTTTCGAAAATGTTTACCAATACTACTATCATTATTTAATGTTGGCGTCATTTGATCGATTTTAGCTACAATCGGATTTGTTATTTCTGTATCTTGTTGTTCGAATTCATTGGTTTTTAACCGAACAAAATCATCTACTAGTTCACGACTCATTTTCATATAACGTGCTAATGATGTGGTACGGAATGTAATGGCATGCTGATGATGTTCATTGAAATTACGAAGTGATTGTAAAAATTCACGATCGTTATGATGATAAATTGATGTTGGTCGATCTTCAATGTTTGCACTTTGTGTGGAAAAAGAATTTAAATTTAGTAATGAGGAGTATCTTTTAGGCTTTCGTTTAGTAGTTGTATATGGATTTATTTTTTTAGATTGATTATCATTTGAATTTTGATTTCTTTGTTGAGCAGAAGAATTTTGTTTGGCACTTTTAGTCGCAGATTTGTTTGTCAATTTTCGCGTATTCCAAATATGACCAAAAAGTGGATTACGAATGTTTGGTCTAGCAATCGGTGGCGGCATAGATTTTCGATCCATACTATTATTTTAAAAACAATCTCAATTAACAATTTAAAACAAATAAATTTCAATCAATCCTTACTTTGTCAAAAATTAGCCACATTTATTGCACATGTTAAATGAGACATTCCATTGATGAATAATGAAACAAATAATGATTATCAATCTAATTTTTTTGAAAAAAAACTTGAAATGCAAGAACATACCGAGCTATATAGTGTGTATACGAATTCTCATTGCTGATTCATTCGAATAAATGTAACCAATGGCAACCAAAAAACTCTGCCATCCAATCTGGGAATAGTTAATTTGAAATCTTCGAATCTGAATTTTAAGAAAAATATTTATCACAATTTAAATTTGTACAATGAATTTCTTATGAAAATTCTGAAAAAAGCGGCGATGTTTTCTACGATTATGGCACAAAATTATTTTAAAGTATTTTAATGAAAAATCACTAAAAACTTTTAGAAACTGTAAAACTATTATCCCGAAAACAACATTCTTTGACGTTGCCTATCCCTAGTTGTCATTTATATTGTCCAAAAAACCGATGGCCGAGACCAAAGATTCAGGAATAAATTCAACAGGTAGACAGAAGAAAACCTGAAAACGAGCGGCCACTACAACTACCACGACAACGACCACTAATTTGATTGTTGCTCATAATAATAAAAAGCCAATGGCGACGATGAACAATCTATCGTCGTCGTATCAAAATCTTGTATTTGTGTTCTGTATATATACTTTCTGAGTTTTTTCGAGACTAGTTTCTTGGCATATTTTTCTTATGACGTTCAATGTCATTGTCTTATACAGACAGCCATTTCATTTGTTGATCAATCACTGAAAAATGGAAAAATAACATGGAGATCACAATAAAATTTTAGACATAAAAAACATCATTCTATTTTCTTGGAAATAATTGGACAAAAGAATCGTAGAAATAGGAATATCGTTAATATCTCTTATTTGTAATTTTGGTTAATAAATCCTTTTAAAAGATCATTACGCATCAAGTTTTTTAAAAAAAATTTCACTAACCAAATTAAGTTTTGATATAAATGGAAAAAGACTGAAAATATTAATGAATTTTATTGTAACAAGTATTTATAGATGGTAAGACAAAGAAAGCAATTAAATGGCCAAAAATATGGAGAATTTCTTCATCCGTTCAAGATCACGCCATCTCTGAACGAAACTCAACATGTTTTCTTAAACATGTGACTCTTCATGTGTTTTAATTTTTTTTCCGAATTTATTTTTTTCATCTTGCAAACAAACATCATCATGGAAAAAAGTGATAGTTTGGAATTTTTTTGCGATCAAATGTTACACCGATATTATGATCTGTTAATTGATCATCAATCAGTTGGCCAATCTACGATGCCCATGACGTATATTCATTTTAAGGATGAATTAATTTGGTTGGAAATTCTCAGAAATCTTGAAATTCGTCAAGCTTTAACATCAATGTTCCGTAAAGATGAAGAAAGTTTTGACAACATTAAAGGACCCAAACATTTGGATGATAGAGTCGGAAAGCTTTTGGTCGGAGCCATATCATGTTTGCAGCTTTATGTCATAGATAATTTTTTATTTCATATTGATCGAAGTCAAAAAAAATCTTACGATGATTGTTTAGAGTTTGTCAAAGATTTTTTCACTCTAGACGACGAAAACTGTGACATTCATTGCATCGAATATTCACTTGATATTGATGGTGAAACTATTTCTCCTTCGGCAAGAAACATTGAATTATTGAAACTTTCTCGACTTGTTTTTGAATTTTTGAATCAGAAATTTAATACCTTTTTTCAAAATCGCCCAGATGAACAATTTTATTTCATTTTATGGTCGATGCGTTCCGCCATTATTCATCAATCTTCACTTTCTTCATCGACTGGAACGCTTTATGATGAAATTCTTGATTATACCAAGCGATTGGAATCGATTCTCGCATCAAATGACAAGATAAGCAATTCATTCAAAATGAACTTGTTCACCGAAATCGTTAATATATTCACAATTTTCGGCGATCAAGAAAATTCAAAAAAATACATGACTTTAGCTAAAAATCATTCGGATGTTTTGTTCGATTTAATTGGTCGACTTGGATTACGAACTCAATTTCAAACAAAACCCGTTTCACAGTTGATGGTCAATCTCAAACGATTGTCAGAAGAACCCGAAGAAAAAATCAAAAATAATGAAGTCAAAATTACGATAACTATGCCGTTCAATGAACCTTCGGAGGATAATACGCTTTTCCAAGAAGTGAAATTTATTGACGAAGAAAAATCCGATTCGAATCAAATCGTTAAGCTCAAACCTATTGAACAATCGTTAATGGTCACCTGGATTAAATTTCAGCAGCGTTTTGGATCGGCTACTGATGAACTTTTGCGTGAAGAATTATTAACATACATTTATTTTCTTTTACAACATTGTGATCATTGGATTTTGCAGTTTATTCTGTTGGAAATGCGAAGTCTTCAGGAACGTTTAATACGCCGACGTGTGGAACGTTCATTGAAACAGTTTCAAACCCTTTTTGAAACTATACGTTATTCAAATAAAAAGTTTTTCGCAGAACAAGCATTCCAACGAATCAGATATTTTTATTCGGTGCTTTCTAATCCATTTTGGAAAATCGAAAAACAATATGCTGATCTATTGTTTGTTCTGGGTGTCTATAAATCTGCTTTGGATGTCTATCTTCGCCTGCAACAATGGCGTGAAATAATCGAATGCTACAGGAGAATTGGCTTGCTACACAAAGCCGAGGAAATAATTCGTGAAAAATTGACCGAAAATGATAATCAACCTGATATGCATTGCTTATTGGGCGAAATAACTGGCGATCTTGATTGTTTTCATTATTCCTGGAAAATATCTAATCATCAATATGCGCGAGCACCAAAAATGCTTGGTCTACATTATTTTGATGTCAAAGATTATGAACATGCTTTGGAATATTTCCGAAAGTCAATCGATGTTAATTCAATGCAAGTCGATGTTTGGTATCGTATGGGTTACATTGGTTTGATACAAGAAGATTGGAATCTTTCGGTCATGGCCTATAGAAAAGTGCTGCAATTCGATACTGATTCATTCGAAGCATGGAATAATCTGTCAAAAGCTTATATTAAACTTGGAGATAAAGAACGGGCAATGAAAACATTACAAGAAGCCCTTAAATGTGATTTTGAACAATGGAAAATTTGGGAAAATTATATCGCCGTTTGTGCCGATCTTGGTGAAGTTTGGGAAATTATTCAATCATGGCATCGATTGATAGACATCAAAAAAACGTATCTTGATGATCAAGTAGCTGATATACTCGTCAAATGTCTTCAAGAACATTCGGATGATCAACGATTAATTTCAAAATCCATAGAGCTATTCGGTCGTATAACGAGTACATCTCCTGGAACAGCAAAAACCTGGAATCTATATGCCCGATTGTTAATTATGGCCAATCGTGACCGAGATGATGTGGCCAAAATCGAACAATGTTTGCAAAAATCTCAACGTCAAATATTGATGGATGGCTGGGAAAAAAATATCTATAAGATGATTGAAGTTTTGAACCATTTCGAAGATCTAGCCGTTGATATTTTCGAATTTATAAAAAAGCATCCACAAACATTGCCCACAACTTTAGGTTCATTCCGACTATCGCTGAATTCTATTCTGGGACAAGTGAACAAAACAAAGTCTAATCTAGCTATTACAGAACCCGCAATATTGGAAAAATTGAATGCAAAAATTGATGTAATCTCACAGATACAGAATCAAGTTATAGACATTTTAAAAAAATGAACCAAAATTAATGCTATTTTTTGTTGATTTTATTTTTTTCATAATTGAATTTTTCAATAATAATTACATTTCGATTATTTTATCGAATTTATTCATTTTAAATCTAAAATTGCTTTATTTGATAACAATTACAAAGCGGCAGCACCTGAAATAATTTCAATCAACTCCTTGGTGATAACAGCTTGACGTGTTCGATTGAATGTCAAGGTAAGCTTCTGAATCATTTCGCCGGCATTCTTGGATGCACTGTCCATAGCAGTCATACGGGATGATTGTTCACTACAGGCATTCTCTTTCATTGCAAAGAAAATCAAACTGGCCAATGAATATTCATAATAAGAACGGATGACATCTTCATCCAAACTATCGTATACGCTAATCTTAGGCGACAAATTGATAGCACCTCGACTAAACACAGGAATCTCAGTGGTATTGTAAGATACGACAGTTTTGAATTGATTGTAGATGATTATACCACGGTCAAATTCGAAGTTTGAGTTCAATATTTGCGAGGCAACTTCTCGAGCATCTCCAAATTGCGGTGGTTTTTTACCGAAATCGTTGAACATCATCAAAATATTGTTTGCAAATTGTCGCGCCAACATAAGTTTAGCTTTGTCACCAACACAGACAATTTGGATTTTGTCTGCGTCCGATTCATGAGCCATAATATGTCGTACTTTTTTAGCAACCGACGAATGAACAGCGCCACAAAGGCCACGATCAGATGTGATGGCAACGATCAGCGTACCAGGTTTTGTTTTTTCTTTGTCTTCTTCGGTAACCAAATCACTTTGTTCATAAAATTGAAGGGCACCTGATCCGAAAACACGAGCATTTTTCAAATCTCGTTCAGCTCGGGCATATTTGGCAGCAGACACCATCTTCATGGATTGTGTAATTTTACGAATGTTGGTAACAGATTTGAGACGGACGCGAATATCTTTAAGCGTGGCCATACTACGGCATTGATTGGTCGTACTGGCCAATGACACCAAAATTGGAGCCGCATTATTAAGCGATGAACGAAGTGCAAGCATGTTGAACCAACTTATCTATAAAAAAATAAAATTAACGGGAAAAAATTAAAAATCGATGAGAGACAGAAAAATATTACAATTTTATGGCCAGAAAAAAACCAATTATTGAAAAACCGAATTAGATAAAATAGTCGAATAGGTTACATCGAAAATGTGGCGACAGCTGAAGGTGAAAAACTCATTTTCAATTTCTACCTAGATGGACTTGATATGTATAAATTGAATTATATAATTCGCATAAATAACGCAAGATGGCTCTATAGATAAGATTCGAATTATTTTTTTCAATTATGAAAGTTTTCCCATATAATGATGGAAAAAGGAAATATATAGCATTGATTTTGTCTTTGCTACTACAATTTTTGGCGTTTGACGAACATGATGATTCTAAATGATAAAGTTTACATAGAATAGTGTTACAGAAAAAAAGGAATGAAAATTCATTGACCAGAATTTGTTCCATTCAGTTAAATAAGTAAAGCCAGTCAGTCATTCCATTTTCATTTATGTCAGTATCCTTTGAATGAACGGAAGGTTCGTAGGTTATTCGCGTTTTTTTGTTGTTGTTTGGTGCAATGTGTTGACGCCTGACGGACTAGGCCATTAGGGCGAATTGGGTATATGGGTTTGTTTTGTTTTGTTATGTTTTGATTCAAACAAATGTGCCTAATCCCATTATCATCAATTGGTAAGTTTAATTTTTTTATCTGTTTAAAGGTATAATTTATCAATTCAAATTTGTAATTTCATATTCATTCATATTTATTTGATGTGTTTATGAAGAAATTATTTCCCTGTGTAGTAGATTCGGAACATTTCATCTTTTTTCTTATATTTGTTGGATATCCAACACTTTTCTAACAAAACAAAAATATTCCCTTTTTTATCATCTACCTTTTTAATCATATGCATGAAATTAAAATCGAATGATGTGAATGAGAAAAAATACTATCTTGATTCTGAAAAGAATGATTACTGAAAATGATGAGAAGAAAAGAAAGATGGATTTTTGTTGTTGTTGTTGTTGTTGTTGTCCACTACAACATTCATGTTATTGTCATTTTTATTTTCGGATAATTTTCGTATAATAAGTTAAATGCTATAGTGAACAAAGTGATTTCCTATGCATGGATGAATTCATCAGAAAATAAATATAATGTAATGATCATGATCAACTAAACTATCACCACGACCAGGTTTCAAAATAAAAATAACTTGATTGACTGTTCAAGAACAAAGAAGAAGAAAAAAAATCACACTCGCTCTCAATAAATTCCTAGCCATCGACATGATCATGATCATGAACAGCATCTCTGATAGTAGCAGCAGCGGCTTCAGAATTGGTGTGAATAAAAATGACTTGAGACAATTTTATGTAATTTTTTTTAATAATAAAAAAATTCACATAGAAAAGGGAAGACAAAAAGAGAATGACTGAATGAAACGCGAAAGCTAAAATGTTATCGTCTTTCCTATCCTCCATTCATTGAAAAATGGACGAAATCAACACGATGTTATTGCATACATAAACACACACAACATTCCATTCAATACATTTGAATTCGGATACCATCGAAAAAAACAGCTTGTGTGTATGCATGTCTGATAATTGTTGCCATGATAAAAAAACCTGCCCCTTGTTGTTGTTCAACAAAAACTTGTTGGACGCAGACGATCATAACAACAACAACAACAGCAGACTTCATATTGGAACAACGAATGATGATCATATCAAGTTTTGAGTTTTTTCGTGAATGTTTCTCTCCCTTTTCGAATGCATGCATTGCTTTTATGTTATTGTGGATATTTTTTGTTTTGTTTTTGAGTGAATGAGATTGCCATGGCCAGAATTATCATTATTTCCATCTGTTCAATTATTGTGTGTATGTCTGTGTGTGTTTGTGTTTTGATTACCCCTTGTGATTTTGATAATTCATGCTGAAGTCATTGATTTTTCTTTACACTATTGTGTGATCGGGTTAAACGTTTTAAAAACGTTCCGAAAATAGAATTCACAAATTTAGTGTATATTCAAAATTTCAATGTAATTTATTGAATTTGATTGATCATCGAATCATTCCTATTCAACATCGACTGCGTGATTTTCATTTTTAAATAATTTCTTTTTATATTCCTATTCAATGAACTTTGATATATTGATGGTTTTTCCCAAACATTGATCACCAAAATAAAAAAAAAAATGTTTATTTTAAATGAAAAACGATGTATCTGATTGATAGATATCATCGACAAAAGATTAAATATTAACCTTTTTCTTTGTTGACAAACATAAATGATAATAATGGTGAGTTTGTATCTTTCTTCTTATATAATTCTTCTCATTTGTTATATCATAATATATAAATGTAATAATATATGATGATTTCTATTTTCTGATTAATTGTTTATCATGTGTCAATCAATTGTACGATTTTGATTGAAAACACTTTTTTTAAATCATCAATAATGGTTAAGATTTTTAGTAGCAATAAAAAAATTAATTAAAATTTTAATCAAAGTTCATAAACATCGATTTCTTCGGGTTTTTTTCTTCTTCAATTTTTATTTTAGTTACGCAATTCAGTTTATCATTTATTGATCATAAGATATATCAATTCGAAAAAAAACAGATTCATATCGATATCAATGACATGTTAATCAATAACAATTATAATAATAGATGATGATCATTGCTATGAAGGTGAGAATTTGTCGTTAGAAATTGCACACAATTGATTGAATCTAGAATCAAATGAACACACAACATAATATCGATGTATTCAAAATCTAATTCCTTTTCTAATTTTTTTTATTATCTATTCATTTATTTTATCCATTCATCAAAATTTTGTTCATACAATTCATTCAAGATTTATTATCATGTTTAATGTTATCGTTGTTAAATTATGATTGAAAACTAAAAATGAAATGAATGACAACATCATTAACATAATCGTTGGATTTTGAATCGTTCAACCAAAGCAGACAATACCGATAGATCATACTTGCAACCACATACCAAATGTAATATTGTGATTCTATCCACCATTTTTTTTCTTTGCATTTTACATGCATTTTTTGTTTTCTTGAATGAAATCAAAAAACAAGTCGTCGATCTGTCAACAGCAGCAACATTTGCTCGCCAAAGAAAAGTTGAACAACAATAGAAACAATAAAATGGCAACACAAACGATTGCATTATCGACATCATCATCACAAACAAAAATAACTAATCCTAGCCATCGTAATCATAGTATAGCTGTTCCAGTTCCGTCACAAACAAATCAACAACGAAACGATAACAGTAGCAGCAGTAATAGTAGCACTGCTAGTACTAGTCCAATTACCTCAACAACAGGAAGTCCGTTAACTCACCCATCATCATCCAATAAACAGCAACAAAATTCTTTAGTGAATGATAATATGGTACCCAATATGGTCATCGATTCTCCTATTCATCATCAACATAGTAATAGTAGTTGCAGTAATGGTCATCAAACGAATCGTTTAAATCATCATCGACGTAGTCATAGTCAAATTATCATCGCTTCAACAAATAGTCAATCGTTGAATAATGGTTCAACAACAGAGATCTCAAAAATTAGACTAAATGGTAAGATCAACAATTTTTTTTCGATTAACAATCGATAATGATGCAAGATAGGCTATCTTATCATACATGCGAAACTTTTTTTTTATGATAATTACCACTTTAAAATGAAATTCTATGCATTCAACAAATTAGTTTTGGTAATTGGCGCCATGAATAGTTTTCGTTTTTTTGCTGAATATTTCCTAGCTAGTAGTTAAATACTATATCCGAGGAAATTGATATTAAATGTACTGAAAGCATGCCAACGCATGAATGATTATTGTATGAATAATTTTTGAATCATAATTGAAAATCAACGATTCATATAAATTCGGATAAATTACGGAAGTAATTGTCGCCTATATCGACCAAAAAATAAATTGACCGATAAATAATAATGCTGTATGCGATAAATTGAATTCTAATTGATTAATTATAAAGATCATATCCATTATTTTCAATGACTAATGTTGTTCTTTTTTCTTTTGTTTTATTTATTTT
>ERZ500997.264-NODE-264-length-14588-cov-7.599807_pt1 | contig 14588 bp, 8 predicted proteins | sample MGYA00248826_ERZ500997 | MGnify/ENA primary metagenome ERZ500997 (study PRJEB25958, sample SAMN03398524) | human skin metagenome | study: EMG produced TPA metagenomics assembly of the Human Skin Microbiome Metagenome (human skin metagenome) data set.
TATAATTAATAATTCACAATGAAAAACAATGAATTCTTTTCAGATTTTTTTTTGTTTTGATATAAATATCAATAACAAACGTAAAAAATATTCCATGTGAGTGAAACAAACAAACATTCGTTAATTCATTTTTTTTCTTGGTAATTTTTTCCCCCACTATTGAACAAGATCCATAATAATGAGGGTTTGTCTATAATGTTGAATTTAAAAAAAAATGTAAGGGATACTACGTCAAACCAGAAACATATAAACACGTACAGCAGGGAGCTATGAATCATAGAAACAGATATATTTTGGATACATTTCATTTGATGAATGTAAATAAAGTATCAGCATTAACAACAACAACGACAACAAAAAAAGGGAGATCTGAGAGAACGAGAGTATTATGAATGATAAAAATGAGAAAAGTAGTGGAATTAATAAAGTTCCATGATGGCGTTGATCATTTATGATCATGGTTGTAGTGGTGGAATTTCATTTCAATATATTTATATCGTCCAGGGGAAGAAACTTTAGGATCTTCTTCAGGTGTATGGACATTTTTGTTGAGGGAAAAAAATATGATGAAAAGTAGAAGCAAGAAACAAGGGAACATAATGGAACATAGTTTTATCCTGTGTATAGCCATTTTTGGAAGTAGCAAAGAAAATTTATTGGATTAATGACAAAATGGGCTACTTTTTGTATTGATTTGTATTTTTTTTTTGTTGTTGTTTTTGAAAATGTTAAAGGCCTGTTAGAGGCATTCCAATGATTCGATCCAACTCTCATCAAATGGATTAATGTTGTTTGAATGGAAAAAAATGTAGCAAAGGTTATTGATGTAACTTAAAAGGCGCGGCATTTTTTGTTGTATCGCCATCTTTTGAATTAGAATCGAATTTTCTTAACATTCGAATGCACAAGAATTGTTCGAACACCAACAAAAAAAAACTTCGATTTGGATTACTCATAATTGATTTGTTGAAATCGAAGTTTTTTTTTTGAATAACAATTTGAAAAAAATATTAATGCCATTATTATTTTACTAAGTCAAAAAGGAACTTTGGAAAAAAGTGCTTTACAAAAAATCGTTGCGAAAAAAAAATTCAAATTTTTGCTTTTCGAGGTTACCAAGCATCTCTGGGTGTTGAAATTTGTGGTACTTTTAACGTATCCGTTTGTTGTTGTTGATTATTATTAATATTGAGATTATTTTCATTAAGATATTTTTGTGCCGATAAATCAGTCGTTGTTCCTGGATTTAATTCATGACCCATAAGTTGTTGTTGCTGTTGTTGAGATGAAGATGGTCGTATCGCATGTGAACTACTTGGTCGACCAAAATCATCGATAGGGCTAACTTTAATTTCCGATATATTGACAGTGTTTTTAGAATAATGAAGATATTGTCCATAAACACATAGCCAACAATAGATCTATTATATAAGAAAAAAAGATAATTTGAAAAAAAGAATCACACCACAGTCAAACAAATAATTAAAACATACCGTTATAAAACAAACAAGTAATGTGACTACCATCGAAATGGCTGGAACAGTACATCCACTTGTATTGAAATTACTCTGTCAGAAAAATGGCAGGAAAAAAACAAACAAAAGAATAAAAAATTTTATGAAGAAAATAATATAGGATAACCTTACCGGTAGGGCTAATTCGGCGAACGCAATCAATAAGCTAAAAAATACATCAACAAATGTCATGATTAACCATGGTAATAGTAAACATCTAGATCTCTGTTGATTCAAATTGATTAATAAATAGTATAATGTAATCATTTTATTTTATTTTATTTTTATTTCACCTTGATTAATGCTATAAATAAAATTCCAATGGCAGCAATAAAAATGACACTTTCAATGCCCAGACAAAATACTAAACAAAAATAAACATGAAAAGAATTAGATATAAATTAATCTAGGTGGAAAATTTATGGAATTTTGTGAATCTCAAAAAAAAATCATGATCAATTAATTATTGATGCTGAAACTTACGTAAATAGAAAAATATAACTGTATCCTCATCAATCATATGTGCTATGCTCCAAAGTAGATCAAAAACACTTGTGCTCTTACGATATGATTGATTCCAAATGAACAAATTTTAATTAAAAATTTTATCAATCAACAAAGGTCGAGAAAAAATTAATTATATCATACCATTGTAAATATTCCAGCCAGAACACAGCCTTTCCATAGCTCTAAACAGGAACAGAATTTTTCAAATATTAAATTTTCAAATATATTCTGTTGATTATTTGTATCGGATTTTGTAGCCATGTGGATGGAATGTGCTGGTGTTGGTGATAATGATGAAGATGATTTTTTCATCATGGTTGAATCATAATTAGTAAAATTGTTAACGATTCGAATGTTTATATAATGTTCGAATCATTGAAAATCGTCATATTATTCACTGAATATTATATTCTATTCTGGTCGAAAACTGAACCAAAATAAAAAGTTTGAAAAATTTGAATGATAATAATAATAATTTTTTTCACAACTTTTAAAGCAAAATAATCTGTGCACATCGCCAAAATAGAGATAATACTCATTTACATAAAAACCTTTTGTTTTTTTAAAAAAGACCTTGATGAAAATTTTTCATACAAACGCGGAAATTTCAATGAAAAAATGTTTCATTCAGTTGACCCGGAATTCGTTTCATATTCATTCATTTGATTGACTTGAATTTTCGAAAAAACTGATCTTCAGCAAGATCGACCGACAGACTGACCGAAATTTCAAAACATTATGCATAACAAATAATAATAATGATGATGATATCAGACTCATTATGGTTGTTTGGCTATGCCTGATGGATTCTATGGCGTTCGACCATTCTATATTATTCTGTCAGTTTTTCCTGATATCAAAGTGCACATGATTTTTTTTTGTTCTGTTTTGTTCTTGTCAAGATAAAACAAAATCATCCATTCCCATAATAATTCATTGCACGAACATTCTATTGGAATGAAAATAGGAATATCATCTTCATTTTAATATTGAGAAGTGGTTAAAAAATGGTCAAAAAATAGCCACTACAACAATAATTTTTATCAAATTGGATACAACGGACAATCACCGCCATTGATACAAGTCAAATTGTGGTACCGAATTGAATAGGGATGAACACGATTATCAATATGATGATTTGGAAGTAATTAAAAAATTGTATCCTGGTGTCGGTTACAATTATTACAAGTACAAGTCACTCATACTCAAATATAATTGTTCATTTTCGCTACTCATGATAACCGATTTTAATTTTTTTTGTTAAATTCCCAGTATGAACAACATTTGTTATAAAATGAAAAAAATCTATTATTAGTTTGGACAATAATGTGATGGAAAAAATTGATGAGATCAAAGAATTGAATCACATATGACAAGAACAAAAAGATGATCGAAATGACAGAATTGTAATTATAATGAGAAAAAAAGATTAAAGTTCAAATCAAACTGAATGATTTCGATTCCATTCAAAAGAAGTGGCTAGAAACAATAATCGAGAATTTTTTTTTATAAATTTTTTTCAAATAAACAAATTTTTTTTGCAAAATAATTCTTATCTAGTTTCAAGATGAAGATGTCTTTTTCACACATTCACACACACATACACAGGCTTCTCATACAATTTTCGCTTATCACCTGGAAACTGTCATCATTTCAAAGTCATTTTTTTTCATTCATCATTTTTCGATGTTACAGATGGTGCCGATAACACTGAAAATGGCATCTGTGATTGAGTATTTGATGGTTCCACGTTCGGTAGTTTCTGTTTTGAGGGGAATGCTGAATTTGATTTTTCTGGTTGATTGTCTTTCGATTCAATCGGGGCCGGTGGTTCAATGTTCACATTTTTTTCTTCCACTGGCTTCTTTGATGATTTTGATGACGATTGTTCAGTTTGCTTTCGTTTTTTCGATGAGGATGCTGACGATTCGTTGGGCTGTTGTTTTTTCGATGATGCAGATGAAGATGTTGATCTACTCTTTTCTCGCTCAGTTGTCGTACCGGGTAATTGTGGTGCCTTATTTTGTTGTAAACTTTTAATTGCAGCATTTTTAATCTCTCGATTTAGATCATTTCTATCAGCAGTTCGGTGACTACTAATTGATTGTTGATCATCCTCTTGTTTATCAAAATAAAGCCAATAGAATGCAGCTAATACTATTGTAGCCATTGATATAGCAATTACAACGGCCGAAATGATTATTCCAGCACGACGAATTTTTGCATCATCAGTATGATCTGTATGATTATGCGATGAATGATTATGCGATGTTGGATGAGGTTTTAAGGTATGTACTGATTTCGTAACATTCGCACCTTCTAATGGTGGTGGTGGGGGCTTTGTTACTGTATAATTTGCTTCTGTGATAGCTTGCGATTCCGGTGTAATTTTGATTTCCATTGTTGGCTTAATTTGTGGCAAAAAAAAAAAAATAATATCGAAAGAAATTATTCAAATTATATTAAAATGATTTGAGAATCATTACCAATTGACCGTAAGTCGATGACATCAAAATGATCATAAAACATGTGAACAAACCAATGCGTTTACGTTCGATACCCATTACTTTCATCATTTTGTTCGATACAAATAACATTTTATATTTGATGATGATGTTGTTTAACAAACACTGATAAAAATCGACACGATAAAGAAATTGTCTTTGTTTTCAATACAAACACTAAATATAAAGAAAAAAACTATTATCAAAAATAATTACTTAATTCAGCATTGGTTTGATTTTTATATTCCTTGCGCTAATTATGTCCAAAATTATTCAAATGTTATTAGAATTTGAAATAATTGAATCGAAAACAAGCGCGCGCAATTGATTTTTATAAATAGTATGTGATTATTTTCGAAGGATGGCGCCACTAATAATCAAAACATTATCAGCAACGACAAACGCACAATACAATCCTCATTGATAATTTATAAAAGGCATTTTTGATCACAAGATCTTCAAACTAACAATTTTGTTTACATCTTTATATACAAACATATTTTGGCTGTACCAGAAAAAATGCTTGATTTTTATATCATATTTTGGCTGTAATTTTAAAATCGTATTCTAAACAAAAAAAATTATCTCCAAAATTATTTACTACCCATACACAAACAATTAATCAATTGATTTTCAATGTTTTGTGACCAATAACTCCCATTGACAGTGAATTTTTTGGCTCTTCAATACATTCCATTGAATAATACATTTTTCTCACTATTATTGTTCTGAAATCTACTTGAAAAGCGGAAACAATGAAAAAAAAGGTATTGTTGATGGGAAAAAGTGGTTCGGGCAAAACTAGTATGCGTTCGATTATATTTGCTAATTATATTGCTCGTGATACAAGACGTTTAGGAGCGACAAGTAAGTGTTTTGACAATTTGATTCAGTTTTTCATTTACTAATTAATATCATTGTTGTAGTCGATGTCGAACATTCACATGTTCGATTTTTGGGTAATCTAGTATTGAATCTTTGGGATTGTGGCGGACAAGAGGCATTCATGGAAAATTATTTTGCATCACAAAGGGAAAATATTTTCCGTAATGTTGCCGTATTGATCTACGTGTTTGATGTTGAATCAAGAGAATTGGATAAAGATATACGTTATTATCAGAGCTGTCTCGAAGGCATCATGGAATATTCCAATGATAAGAAAAATTTAACTAAAGTTTTCTGTCTTATACATAAAATGGATTTGATATCTGAAGAACAGCGTGATTGCGTAAGTTAAAAGATTTTTTAAAAAAATAAACTTTATTCCTGAAATGATGATTAATCTATTCAATCAATTTCAAAGATTTTCGAAGACCGGGAAAGCGATCTAAAACGTTTATCGAAACCATTGGAATGTACATGTTTTCGTACATCAATCTGGGATGAAACTCTTTATAAAGCATGGTCAAATATTGTTCATTCGTTAATACCTAACGTAGATGATTTGGAAAGACATTTAAATAATTTTGCCGATATGATTGATGCGGATGAAGTGCTATTATTTGAACGTGCAACGTTCCTTGTCATTTGTTATTCTGAACGCCGTAAACATAAAGATATTCACGTAAGTCATCCTTATAAATATCATTCATTATGTAATTGAATTAAAATTATTAATATGATAGCGTTTCGAAAAAGTATCAAACATTATCAAGCAATTCAAATTGAGCTGTACGAAATTGGCTGCTCAATTTCAAAATATGGAAGTTCGTAATTCACAATTTGCTGCCTTCATAGAAAGTTTTACTGCCAATACATATGTCATGGTCATATTGTCAGATGCATCGATTCGTAAGTTTTTGGTTTTTTTTTGAAAGAATTTTCTCATTAATCCATTAATGTTCATTGTTCAGCTTCTGCAACCACATTGTACAACATTCGGAATTCCCGTAAACATTTCGAACAATTAGAATCGGTTAAAAATCTATCATCACAATCAAATTCATCTTTGTATAGTTTGTGATTTTCGTGAAGTTGTACCAAGTGTTTTTCATTGATTCATCGATTCTGAACAAACCTTATAGCAGTAATTCAATTTTTGTAAATTTTCCATCAAACTATTTTACTGCAATGTTTAATTTGTTATTAAATTTTCTGTTTTTGATACAAAAAATATATATATTAGCAATGAATATATTGCAAAGTTTGAACATGTTTTTGCAATGTTAATGCGAATAAAAAGGGAAAAAATGATAGGATAAATAATGGCAACGTTAAGCTGACGATGCAGATGATGTTAATACATGTTGTGACATATCGGTTGACATTTGCTGTTGTTTTCGCGTGGTCCAATTACGAAAAACATCAGAACAATAACGGACACAACATTCTTCGGAACAAAATTCCCGATCCCATTGATTTGAATCGATGGTTGTCCGTTGACAACCATCTCTTGCACATATAGAAGATTGTTCATTGTGGTGTTGATGATCTCCTAAATTATTATTATCACCATTCATCAGTGTTGTATCTGATTCAATAACAGATGAATCAAGTTCATTTTGAGGATCATGATCCACTGCCGATGATGATGAATCGGGCAAAAAATTATTATTACTATTTTCATATTGTTGATCAATGTCAGGTGTGCGGCCATTGGGTTCATAAATCATTTCTTGTGGATACGAATCTTGTAATATCGAATCAGATGCATATGTGGATGTTAGAATAGGATCATTTGTAGCTGATGATTGCGGTTGTTGATGATGGTGATGATGATGATGATGATGATCTGATGTTGTTTGCTCCAATGAACTAAGGAACGGATCAACACCTACGACCGGATTGACCGTATCAAACAATGAATTCGTTGTCGATGAATTAGTTGGTGAATAAATATTTTCATCATTCAACAGGTTGATATCATCGAAATCATTGAGATCGATACCTAAATCTATTAGATTCTGTTCGGCATCGGAAGAATTCACAAAAAATGAAACAGCCGATTGATCATCATCATCGGCGAAAGGAAATGTTGACGATGATGGCCGTGTAGAATGATGAGTTTTATTATCAAGTTGTGTATCATTACTATGGATGAAATGATGCATATGTTGCTGAGATGAGTGTTGATGCAAATGCGGATGATGATGAAGCTCAGCATGTGGAAATGAATCTATAACATTAGAAGTCGATGGATTATTCAAGGCAGAATGATGATGGTGATGATACGTATTCGCTTGATTCATTGTTGTCTGAGGTTGCTGTTGATGAGAATAATTACTGTATGCTGTTTGATGGTAAGCATCAACGGGTATTGAAGATTCAGTAAGCATTTCATCTGCAGCGACCAACATGTCCATTGATGGTTCAGTATCAACCGATTCAAACGCTGTTAAGTCATCTGAATTTGTAATTTGTTGTTGATTCGATATAGATGGTGGAATGGTAGCCAAATGTATTGATGATTCAGTCGAAGTTTGCTGCAGTGGCGGAGTTGAATGATTGGTCTGGGCAATTTCTTTAGCTTTGTTTGAGGCCAGATTTTGTAAATAGTTTTTTTTCTCCATGTCTGCCCGTTCTTTGTATACGATTTTATCTTCTTTGGCTAATATCTCCCACTTGGAAGCGACAATTTTGGATATTTCTCCGAATGAGGCAGATGGATTTTCCGTTTTAATCGATGCTTGTGTATCACGAAAAAATAGGGCATATGCCGATACAGGTTTGGATTGTCGTCCTTCACCTTTACCCGATTGTTTTGAATTTGTAGTTCGTTTTTGAGTTTTTTTCGTTATAGCTTTTGACGTTTGAGTAGGTTGGAGATGTGTTTGGACGGAAGACTGTGTGGGAACAAGAGAAATCTGGATGGGTTGTATATTTGTATGATCCGTATCAACAAACTGTTGCTGCTGCTGTTGATTGAAATTTGCAGCTGTGGTGACAAAATTTGTCGTTACATTTCCAGGCATTGTAGATCCTGGAACCAGAATTGCAGTTTGCTGCGATTGTTCATTCGAAGTCAACATTCGAGATTGTTGTTGTTGATTATGATACCAATCAGACTGTTGTGTCGTCATCTGTGATGGTTGTTGAATCAATTCAACTTTATTCCAGGAAACTTGAAATGGTGTTGCCGTTGCAGAAGTACCGACGCCAGTGGCAGGTGTTAATTGACCACAAGAATCATAAGTATAATATGCATAGGAAGCCGTCGTGGTCGAATCGATTGTTTCATTCGAGGCAGTGTTCGAATCTGGATGATGATAATTGGGCTGCTGTTGATGATGATTATCGAATGGAACAGTCGTTGCAGTTGAATTGTTTCCATTTGAAAGATTAACCATAAGATGAATGGGTTGTTGTTGATTATTTACATCCATGATGCCGGCATTAGCAGTAACATTGGGGTCATTACCGACAACCAATTGAACTTGATGGTTGTGACGATGATCCGTAGGTAATGTATGATCAAAATGATTCATCATTGAAATCTATTAAAATTATTTGCATAAAAAATTATACGAGATACTGACAATGAATAAATTGAAATACTTACATCGTAAAATTATTAAAGATAAACAAGTAAAAAAAATTCAATCAAATCATTGGATCGATACAAGGAAAATCAAAATAAAAACAAACAATAATCAAGAGTTGTCACCTAATATGAATATTTTGATGTTGTTCTTCATAAAAATTTGGACATTTATTTTGCAGATGACTTTAGATAATCATTATGATTCTTTAATGAGCTCACCACATAATATACAAACATACGTCTGCTACTACCTTGTCATCATCGTCATAGTCGTCGTGGTCGTCGAAACAAATCCAAAAAATGTAGCGTTTAACAGCTGTCGTCAATTTTGAGGATTTATTCTATTCGTTGTGGATCTCTCTATATTAACTCAAATATACGCACACGCATGTGCTCGTTTGTGTCAGGACACTGCCATCAATGAGACATTTGTTTCTTTGATGTTTTACCAACACTCTTAGTCTTTTCATATCAATCGTGATTCATGATATTGGATATTCTTAAGAATGTCCGATCAGGTTCATGATGTGGACGATAATGAATCAGCCATACGGCAAGAATTACAAGAATATCGTGCTCAAGTAAGTGAGAAAAAAATTGAAAATCCTTAGTAAAACATCTTTTCTAGCTTGAAACAATCAAAGAGCAACAACTAGATGATAATGATGAACTAAATACGCTTAAATCAAATTTGGAAGAGCTCTGCCGATTACTGGAAGGTAATTTTAGTAAAAAATATGACATTTGTAAAAAACTTATTGTTTTTTCCACAAAGATGAATTACTCAAGATTGAAAAACGTCAACTACTGAAAGATTTAGATATCGAAGACGATGATGAAAAAATTGAGAAAGAAAAAGCATCATTAACCAAAAGTGATGAGCCTAATACTGAAAATGATGATGATTCGCAAAGCCAATTTGAATGTTCTGTACCATATCGATTTCAAAATGGAAAAATCGAATATCATGATGCCTTAGTAATCACTGAAGATGATGAAAATACCGATGAACATAAAGTTCGATTAAAGGTAAGATTCTGAGAATTTTGTTGGTTTAAAGTCAATTTCCTTAAGATTATTTTTAGGCATTTTTTCTTTATCCAGTTGAAAAATCCATGCAAACTTGTCCATTCTATCTTCGGAATAGCTGCCGATTTCAGGATAATTGTAAATACTCACATGGCTTTCCCATAGCTTCAATCAATCAAGTTCGACCAAAGTTTGCAATCAACTTATTTAGCGATAAAGATATTGACTTGATGAAATTTGGTCAATTAAAAAATTGCCTTGTCCAAGACCATGAAGGAAACTTATGGCAAAATGCAGAAATCTGTACTTTAGATCTTGAAAAAGAGCAAATTCTAGTTCGAATTAATAAGGATAAAAGTGAGAAATTGATTCATTTTGAGAACTTAGTTTTGTTGCAAAATGTGGAATCTGAAAATTCTCATGAAGAAGTTGCAACAGATGCATCTGACCAATCTATGAACACTCAGATTCCAGATTTAACCCGTGGAGAATTTGGTTCTTGGGAAAGATTTACCAAAGGTATCGGATCTAAATTGATGGCTAAAATGGGCTATGAACAAGGTCGTGGACTAGGTCTAAAATCACAAGGGATTGTTGATCCAATCGAGCAGATCATCTATCCACCTGGTCGATCACTAGATCACTGTATCAAGCTTAAACAAGAACATGAAAGGAAAAAACAGGATTGGCGAGAAATACTTAGGGAAAAAAATAAAAAATTAAAATTCGAAGCCAAACTTTCTGATGGATATAATCGTGTCGAAGAACAGCAAGGACGAGCTAAATCAATGTTTGAATTCTTGAATAATCGGTTAAATCAATCCGTTTCTACAGAAAACAAACGTCCATCAACCAAAGATCGATCATATAAAGATCTGGATCAACGGAGCCTCAATATTGCATCATTAAAATCTGAACAGGATTTACAACGAGCAAAAATTGAACTGGACAAAATGCAGCAACGACATAATCGTCATTATGTTTCCATTCAATCGAATGCTGATCAGAATGCTGTATTAATGAAAAATGAATGTGAATCTTCCATCCAACGACAGCGAAATAGAGTGTCATCATTACAAATGGAAACTGAAGCGATCAAAAAGGAAATCAAATCCAGATCCGAACGAAATAAATTGATTAATTTTTGAATTCAACGATGGTTAAGAAAAAAAAACAATTTTTTTTTTTGAAACCGAATCTGAACAAACAACTCTTGTCTTGTCAGTTTATTTCAATCGTTAATTTGTATTAGTACAACAATCTGTGATTGATAGATTCAATTGACCGAAATGTGATGAACCCATATTACAGCCATTGACAGACACATTAAACATAAGAATAAATGTTTGTAAAATACTGTTTTAGTATTTCTGCTATACGATTGCGTGTAAATTACATGAACGATGAAAAAAAAACGTATAAACATCATGATAGATAATAATAAAATCAAAATTCATTTCAATTTCATTCGATTGATTACAACTACAATTTACGATTCTATCCTATTTTACCGTATTTCTGATTAATCTTTAAATTTACTATTTCATTTTCCTATTGGTTTACTTTTTAAATGGTTGAATGATTTTCAGTTTTTCCATCCGATTATCACAAATAACCGACCAATGATTTGTTCCATCTGGAATACACACATAAACAAGCAAGCAAATAAATCGACAAATAACACGACCAGTCATTACCAGTCTAGTCTTTTAAATCCCTTCAATCTAATGGATAGATAGATGAATTTCAGTCATCTCACGTTTACTCAAAGAATTTTTCAATTCAAAACCATTCATTCATTTTTTTTCATTGATTGAGACGACGCAATTTAATGGTTATTGAAAGCAAAAAAAAAAAAAAAATAGAAATACAGAAAACACACAAATATTCTGATGTATGGCGGGTTGGCCCGTGTTATTTTTTTAAACAGTGAATTGAAAAAAAGTGAAAATTTTGAGGCAGCAGTAGCCAAAACCGTAGAGCTAAAGAATTTTCATCAGCATTATTAAAAGCGATAAACATGAATGCAGTATAGTATTACACCGGCACCTATAGAATGGTATATATTATTTAGCACCAGTAGCAACAAATGTACAATCATCATCATCAGCATCGTATACACGTCGCGAAGAATAGTGCATGTGTGTGTGTGTGTGTGTGGAATGGAATACGATTCCCATATTGAATCTTTATGAATCCTACATCCTCTTTCAGAAATATATGCATCCTAGATTGTGTGTGTGGTGTAGTTGACCACATACCATATGCATTAACTATTATCATTATCATTATCTGCGAAAAATGAGAACCTAGACTACCCTCTCATTACAATCTAAAATGATGAGATGAGGCAAAAAAAATACGGGATCCTCGATTGCCATAAATTTTGACTGTTTTGTCGATGTACTTAACAGTCGCTTTACAGTCACCAATCAATAAGGTTATCATGAATCAATTTTGGTAGGTATTTAAAGTTTTTTTTTCAGACTTTTAGATTCCACATGCAAACAATTTTAAAAAATTGTTCCTACATTATTAAGCAAAATTCATATTGTTTATTCAGTAATATTGAGAAATTAAAAAAAGGCGATTTGGAATTTTTGAGTTAATAATGGTATCAACAAGGTGAACCATATAAAAATAATCGATGAATGAATGATTGATTGCAAATAAAATTTGTTCAATCATCGACAAATAATCTACGAAAATTTATTCGGTAAGTAAAATTGATTTTTATAAGCTTATTTATTGCAAAATAACTTGAAAAGTCCATTTCTTGACTGAACATCATCATGCAGATGTCCACTGTACAAATTTGATGCATTCATTATTTATTCTAGCGAAACTAAAGTCTTGCGACATTAATAATTTCATAATAAAAAAATGTGATTAAATGTTTTTGTTTTTTCTTTTTCTTTTTCAAATTATCATAACCAAGTGCATGACTATTGCAGACTATTTATAATTGTGAAACAAAAACACAAAAAAATTCCAAATTCAAACCTCAAAAATAAAAATCAACAGAAAGCGCCAAAAACGAAAACTCTATTCGCATCATTATCATTTTTTATAACCAAACAAATAGTCATCTTCAACGATGCGACTGTCTGGTTGAAATTGATACACGCTGGCAAAAAAACAGAACCAACTAGCTAGATAGATAGATAGCCGATTTTTTTCAATAGAGACCAACAGGCCGTGTGAAGTATTGAGAATGTGAAACATGTAGAAAAAAAAACGATACAGATACTATGCGGATCATTCAGGCATCCAGCCCATAGTTTGGTTAGATGAATGATCCTGGTTTCAGGGCGCAATACACGCGCCATATGGTTTCGGTGTGATAAGAAAAAAAAATACACAGAACCAACAAACTTCTCTTTTTTCTCTTTCACAGTGTTTGTGTGTGTTTGTATTGTAGCAAAAAAAACCCTTAGAATGGATACAGAATTTTTTCTCTCTTCAATTATTGTTACGCTTATTATGATGATGATGATGAAAAAGTAATGTTTACGTTGTTGTTTATTGTTGAATTATTATCATTATCATTATTAGGCCTTATACAATAATAATGGTGGCAATCATTCAATTCTATTCGAAATTCAATTTCAAGAGTTGAAAATATTCTATTTAGTAATATCATAGATGCAAGGCACAAACCAAAAACAAAAAGGATCCAAGACAGATTGTTGTTCCATTCGAAAGCATTGACTTTCTATAGATTACCACCAAAAAAAAAGCAGGCAGAAAAAAATCAACGAAAATAAAAAACAAACAGTTCCGTGTACTCTTTTTTTCTCTGGTATCGTTGTATATTTATTTTTTTATACCATTTTTTTTTTGTTTCATTCTTTGATTCAAAAATATAAAGGGGAAAAAATGTTACCAAACAAAATCAAACAACAGCAGGATGCCAATTTTGGAAAGCCAAACACACATATATTTTTTACAATATGTAATCGTTGTTGTTATTTTTATGGTTGATTTTGGCTTTTCGGTTGTTGTTGTTTGGATAATCAAGTTGTCATTCATTTATCTTTAATAATTTTTTCAATAAAAAACGAAAATACTCCAGAGAAACGATTTCAGATCGTCGTGTTTAAGTCGACGAACTTTGACCCGTTGAATTTTATTTATTAAATTATTTATTTATGAGAATAATGATGATTGCGATTGTTGTTTAAAACATCCAAAAAATAGTTTAACAAAAAAGCAACAACAAATATTATTAAAGATGTCACGTTTTATAGTTATCACTATTTTACTCACAATGAAAATCTGACAAATCTTTATGAAAAGAATAACAAAAAAAAAGAAATTCAAGTTTTCAACAGCAAAATTCTAGAAATGATTTCATTGGTAAACAAAAAAAAAATAGAGAAAAGTTTCATGCATACATTTTCAATTTTTTTTTGAAATTTGTCTCTTGATAACCCGGTAAAAAAATCGTAAACGAACTAATTAAACAACCATCACCAAATCCTTTCAAGCATACAACCAATTTATTGATGAAATGGTTTATTTGAAAAAAAATAGTTTTAAAATTAAAAACTT
>ERZ500997.265-NODE-265-length-14586-cov-9.291171_pt1 | contig 14586 bp, 10 predicted proteins | sample MGYA00248826_ERZ500997 | MGnify/ENA primary metagenome ERZ500997 (study PRJEB25958, sample SAMN03398524) | human skin metagenome | study: EMG produced TPA metagenomics assembly of the Human Skin Microbiome Metagenome (human skin metagenome) data set.
CTATAACAACAAAAAAAAACTATCCAAAAGGAAACATGGTCGTCATATTTCCGTTGATTTTACAATCGATAATTAACATTTTACAAATAATAATACTGTGATGATGACGACATTTTATGATTTTCTCAATACCTATCATTGCAAATATAATTGATGACAGTTTTGAAATCGAAATCGAAAAGAAAATTTGAGCTTATATAATAACGAAAACAAACAAACATTGTTTATTAGAAAACTTACGGATTTCAATCGATGTTTTTAAATGATGATGATGAGAAGCATAATCATATGTGATGAGATATTTCAACAACAAAAAAAAGAAATCAATCAATCATTCGATGATAGAAAAAAAAGGCAATCAATCATAAATATACACATGTAGACTATCATCAATCAATCAATTGATTGATTGGTCCATCATAAAAAGGTCGAAGTGAAAGTATATTATTTGAATCAAAAAAATGTGTAATACAAAACCCAATATTTGATGATTCCTTTGATGCACTTTTGTTTTTGTTTTTAATACCAAAAATAAAAACAAAACAAAAATAATATCATGCGAACACAACCGAACACAGCAACAGAATATATTTGTTAACAATTCTTATATTTACTCAAAAAAAATATAGCCATCAATTCTGCGAAATTTGGGTACTGTGTTCTAAATATTCACTTATATTCGACCCGAGTATTGTTGCGTTTAACAAAAATACATGTGCACTGTTTGTTAAACAAAACAAAACAAAAAAAAAACACTAATATTCTTTGATTGATTCAATGAAACATTGCGGCTACACATTTTTGTCTTCTTCTTTTTTTTTTGATAGCCAGAATGAATTATCGGTTAATAGAAACGGGACAAGTGTATGTAGGCATGAATGTTGGTGTTTGTGTGTGTGTGTTCAAGTGGTTCACTGCAGAAGATATCAGAAGATATATTTGGGCACGTATCCAACGGTATTATGATGATGATGATGATGTTACCACTAGCAAACATTAAATAGACAAATGCTGATACCATTTTGGGATCCTCAATGCATCATTCACATAGTAGTGGCATTATTCACCAAAACAAAAACAAAAAACAAAAATAGGGGAGTCGACATGGATTCTCATGTTCCAGCCATGATTAGAATGTATTGGGCGTTGTTTATACACACTAGGAACAATTTTTGTTGATGATTGATAGTAGGCAACAATTTTGATCATTTTATTATAAGATGCCGGTAAAAGGTTATGACCGACAAAGAATCGACTGGCGCCAAAACAAGGATATTGCGCTTACCCTTCACAACTAAACTGCGCCAAGTAATTTTAAAGACTGAAAATGTTTAAATTGTGTGTTAGTTCAATGCAAGTAAACATTGATTAAAAGGGCGGGCAAAAAAATTCGTTTAGATATACGGTTGTTGATGCTGTTAACATTGAGACCACACAACCACTGTAAGATTAAATGTGCCTCTTCCATTTGGCTACAGGTGCAGCCCCTTTCCTGCATCTTTTCAATCGAAAACAAGCTGACACACTTTGGACCGGAAATGAGTTGACATATGGCATGTCGATCCCTGAAAGACTAGGAATACAGTTACATAGGCTAGGTCCGGCATTGCTATTGTTTAATGGACATCTGTGCTTATTTGTCGCATAAGCTTTAAACTTGTAACAATGTTGTTTTGGTTTATATATCCGGACGAATTTTTTAATACAATAAATGTTAGTAGTATTTTATGAAAATAATGAATACAAAGATTAGAGTACAAAATGATTGGCTAGATGATAGGCAGCAGCCACGCGAAGCTGCTTCTCAATGCGTTGTATACGTCGTTGATTGGATTCATCATCCTCTGCATCCTGTTGTTGTTGTTGTTGGCCATGGTTGCGAAAATAATCCGACAACAAGGTCGATGTAGATTGGTCGCTTTCATGATCCGAACGAGATCGTGCACGATATAAGACCTGTTCCAAAGATGAGATAATCTTACAGATCTGTTTGCTATTCAATTGTAATGGTCCAGGCATGGACATTGAAATCGATGATTTCTGCGGTTGTATCAACGAAAAACAATCTTCTATAACTTTAGTTTGAAAAAAATCTGGTATCGCATTCGATGTGATCATATCGTCGACGAGTATTTTTGCTGCAGGTTCATAATGACCATTTTGACAGAGCTGTCTGAACTCATGGTATTTGCAGAGAAATATCAGACGCTCAGATAAAACGATCGATCCTCCAATGTTAGTGATGATGTCTGCATCCACATTCTGATCAGAAACAAGGTATTGATGCAAAATTTCATCGACAATATGATTTATTAGCATCTTGTCTTTAGCACGGATAGCCCAGAAAAAAGCTGAGCCTAGTTTTCGTTGCGAACCTCGCAGCCATTTTCGAGCTTGTTGTCGGCAGAGAGATAATTCTAATTGGCTAAAATCAAAACGACGACAAGTGGTGAGCAAACGTTGTAATTCATCTGCAGAATCGAATGGAACCCGTTCTAAGCAAGCCAAAATGAATTGTTGCGAATCTGCTGTTTCTTTTCCAACATGAATCAAATATTCGATACTCAATTGCCAGAATCTTCTACTATGAGAAAATAAAGCATTTGCATAATTTACAACAAATGAATCTCTTATCAAACTAATATCAGTAATTTGATAATCAGCATAACGAGCCGAATTGTAGATTAGGTCGACAAAATGTGTGACAAACCACCAATTATCATCGAAACATAAAGAACTTTGTTTGATAACATCAATAAGATCGTAGTTGAATGCAGAAAGAATAAGTTTATCAAACAAAGTGGGCGAATTTCCAATACCATTTGATGATTCATAATAGGCGTTCATTGTTTTTTCAATTAGAAAATCGACATCACCTTTGAGGCAAGGATCGGTGAATAGAGCATATGAGACCATCATCTGGTACCAGGAATGAAAAAGATGGCTCACTAATTTAAATGATTCCAAATCGCCGGACAATAATCTGAGCAATAAGTGCAACTGTTGATGCGAGCGTTTCTGACTTGTTTTAGTCGATTGATTTTCTGCTGCTTCTTTGACGCTATCATGCCAGAATCCCCATCGAAGATAATATTCATGTATGACAAACGAATTGCTGCCGTTCATCATTGGGAATTTTTTCAATAAATCTTGAACGACCATAAAAATTGGGTCAGTCTTTGATTCGGAATGTAGTTCGAGCAATAGAGCCGCATTTTCCATATCACCCCGTAAAGCAAAAAACATGATAATATCCCAATAGTTTTCATGCATTTGTGGCAGATCGGCGACAATCATTTCGTCAGCCAATTTTACATAGTAGGTAAAATGCCATTTGATCCAATTCAATAACTGTACTAACAATGTTCCGGCACTAGAAACGTTTATGTAGAGGATTTCGCACAAATGCCACGAAATTTCCATCTGATGTAAAACTTTCGATTGTCGCATCAAATCATCGTTTACTTGTCCATCCTGAGCGGCTAAATCGTCGAGAATTTTGAGATACCATGAATGTATTACCGAACGATATTTACGGCTAGCTTTGATCATTTCCAAATGGCTCAACGGATCTTGACATTTGGATACACGCTGCACAAAATTAAAAACAACACCAGATTCTGATATGAAACCACGTGAATGACAGTTAGCGAATAGACATGAATGTGGTAGCCAATTTTCGGAAAAAACTTGTATCAAAGTTTTTGGACATTTTATTTGCGCCATTATTTTATCATTAATGGATATCTTTATAATTTATTTATATGAAAAAAACTATTATTTTAAAAAAATTCACATAAAATCTGGCTCATATTGAAACCTGACATGAGGAATGGGAGAAAACATGTTTGATATCGATAGAATCGATACCATCAAGAATTTAATTCATTCAGATATTCAGTCGAGTTAAAGCGAATAGCCAGAAAGCAATATACATGCCTAATAGCTAAAAATATAGTTTCATTAAAAATCAATTTTAATTATTAGATTATGTATTTTACCTCTAAGGCCATTCTATATGTTAAAGATCCATACGTAGAAATTACTGGGCCAAATTTTGGCCCATGAAGTAGACGTCCATACCAATCATCGTATTTAAGCTTCAATCTTATCTGTTTGATGTTAGGAACGATGCCTGAAATGTCTTTTTTAGTTTGATGCAATGTCTCGACCTCGAAACACATCGGAACAATCAACACCATTATTATTACCGTATGTACCACAATACCGATAGAAACTGGTATATATTCAAAGGTGTTGAGAACTCCTGATCTCAATAATAAAATAATTGCGATATTCAACGGTATGCTGACCATGATAAAAATCAATAGAATAGGACTCCAAGCTTCACTGAATGCCTTTCGATAAATTTTTGATATGCGTCCATGATCTCGATGAATCATACTTAGCTGGCAATTTATTTGACAACGGCGTCGTTGGCTTATGTTGATAGCTTTCATCTCCGCTCTTATAGATTTTAAAGATGAATTCCATTTTTTTATTTGAAAATAATGGTTCGCTCCAATCAATAACTCCAGGCCCGCTCCAAACAATCCACATTGAACTGATGTATAGAAGACATCATTGAGGATAATATATTCGACAGCGAACCATATTTTCTTGTACCATAAATTCATATTAGAGTGTTTAGCCAGACATTGATAATATTCGACGAATAGTAGACCGATAATCGGCACAGATATGACATGCATTGCAAAATATGAGATGTTTAATAAAATCTGCAATATCATTAAACATCGACGAGCTCGGAAATTGGTGTCCGGAAAATAGATCATTCGAAATTCGACAGACAATTTTGACTGATTAATGTGATCGAAATACAATCGATATTGAATATCGGTCAAAATGCGGCAAGAAAACTCGATGACCATCCGAGGCAAGTAAAATCGATCGATAAAACATTGTATATTATGGTCGTACCTTGTTTGCCAGATTATTTTTTGCTCTTCATCAGACAGGATACAATGACGAAATTGGTCAAAATTAACAACAATCAAATCATAAGGATAGAGCATAGTGCATGTATCGACCGGTGTAATTAGATGAAAGATAATAGTGGCAGATAATCCTAAAAGGAATATCATTACAAATATAACAAATATATAATAATAGAGTTTGTTGTATTCGTAAAACATGGCTACGCTTAAAGGATCATAGCGCCAAACGGGACACCATTCAGAGAATTTCAATCTAGTGAATGGTACAAAAGAAAATCGAACAATCATTAAGATAAGTAGAAACACTTCCAGTTTATGGCGACCACGATATTTCGGATCATGATGAAGGTGAACAATTTCTTTCAATTCTGTATATAATAACTTGAAGAATCTGAACTGCATAGTTGTGAATCAATTGTCGATGACTATTGGAAATGAAATGTTAGCTTATCTAATGTTTTAGGGTCCAAAGTAATTAAAAGTAATTAATACGAATTTTCAAAAGACATTCAAGATTTTGGTTACCATGGTTGAAATTTGTGACAAATATTTGTTATTACGATATTTGGGACTTACTTGGGTAATTTTACTTGGAATGGCATCTAGGTAAAAGTGTTTAATCACTATGTTTGAAAACAATTTTCAATAGAATCATCATCTGTAAATGTTTACTGACTAACTTGCAAGGCCGAAACTAAAAATATAATCGTGAATGAATAAATTCCGTGGAATAATGACATTAATTAACAAATAAATTGATTGAATTTAATTAATAAAACCATAATGAATTCAAGGGTCAATAATTTAATCAATTATTAGAACAAACAGGCTAATATGAAAAGAAATAGGAGTACAAATTACAATGAAACTAATCATAATAAAAGATATGCTTCTTGCTTTTTCTCAATTACGATGATGGTTCGACGAAAGCAATGAATTCGATGCCAACATTGTCGTATGTTGTGGTTGATGATGCGAATGATGTTGACCAGAGCTATTACTTGGTACTGTACGAGGTGCCAATTGTAATCTGTTAGCTATTGATGGTATTCGTTGCACTGTTTGCGGTATACGTGCACAATCACTTTTCATATCAATCAACAAATCTTCCAAGTGATTACTGGCCCGTTGTAGAATTGGATTAAGGTTTTTAGATGGTTCATTTTCTTTGTTTTGATCAACATTTTCCGAAGTTGATTCACCATCTTTTTCTTTTTCATCAGATTTCTGATCTTTCGTTTCAGTTTGTTCATCCACTCCATTTTTATCTTTGTCATCATGACCGTTAGATTCAGATTTTTCCGGCTTCTTTTCTTCACCAGCAACAATAAATGTAGCTTGATTAGCCAGATGAGCAAAACGGCGAAGCTGTTCCTCGAATACTAATGCCTGTTCCAGAAGCCGCAAACGACGTTCCATAAATTTATCGCGAATGTTGCCGCTATTTTTGAAAGGTTCGTTGAGGATGGAAAAATCTTCATCATTAGTAATATCATGCCAACGTTCATAGCCATGTTTTACAATGCCAGCCAAAAGCCAATAGTCATGACGTCGATTCCATATATCATGTTCACGGCGTCGCTGCAGTTCTTTTTCTTCAAAATACCAAAGGGTATGCAATTCAGTGAAACCACCATCTTGAATGTTGAATTCGAATGGTCGAACTTGATCTTCTTCATCGTTTTGATTATTTTCTTCTTTTATTTCGTTGCTACTTTCTTTATCATTAGTATTCGATTTTTGATCAGTAGTTGATGGCTGTTGATCAATATCCATTTTTTCATTGCCATCGTCCTCTTTTTTTACCTCAACATTTTCATCATCGGCATTTGATTCGACGGCATTGTTGTCACTTTGAACAGGAATAGCCTCACTTTTGACTGCATCGATTTTATTATCGACATCTGGTTTCGGCTCATTATCAGTTGGATTATCCGTTGACTGACCATTCGTTTGATTCTGGTTTTCAGCAGTCTTTTCATTGCTATTCATGCATACGGTTTGTGATGGTTCTTGCTTTGGCTTTGTCTTAGCTTGCCGATTCGGCATTGATATGGAGCCATTTTTCGCTTCATATTCACATACTTTCCGTTTAATCAATGAAATAATACCGATACGTGATAATACTTGGCTAACATTTAGACCTTCTTTTGGCACACCATCTTCGAATGTCAATGCGGTAGGGTCGTCACCCGGTTCGCACAAATGATTTATAAAAAGAGATGTATACGCCCTTAAATGTTTTTCGGGTTTATTTTTCAGTTCACGAATGAAAAACTGTGAATCAGTGAGATTATAATCCAGATTGGGCAAACCAAATCGCATGACCAAATCGAGATATATTTTTCTATGTTTGGGTGTGAATCCAAGAACCTGAAAAAATTAAAATATGATAAATAATATTACAAAAAAGCAAAAGAAAAAAATACCTCAGTGTTTTGACCAATCGAAGATAATAGCGGTGGCATTTTCTCTTTAGCTGGTGTATTTTTGTTGGATCGGGTAAATTTTTGATTACGACCTTCTGATCGTTCATCAAAGTCTTCATCATTCTCACTTGCATCTGCTGATGTTTGAAAGCAAAAGAAAGATTAATATATCGAAATATGAATAATGAATACTGACCAGAAGGAACGGAAAAGTCCGAACTTTCGCTAGATTCTTGATTTTGAAAATCATTTTGTCCGGAAGCAGAATCCAAGTAGTTGACTTGCTTTCGAACTCGTTTGCCTTTGCCCAATGAACGAGTAATGTTTTCTTGATATTGGAGATAATGGGCTCCTAATAGCTTTTCCCAGTAATGAGGATCATTTTGTGCCTCATCTTTAGACTGTTTCGAAGAGACAACTTCTTCCAGTTCTTCCTCAACTTCTTCAGCTTCTTTAGTTACGTAATTTGCTACCTTGAAAGACGACAAATATTCGTTTGCCCACATTTCTTTTTGTTCGATACCTTCCTGTGTTCGATCGAGTAAGCCATCAATTGCCTTGTCATCGTAATGAATCATTTCTGATTCTTTTGTCTCTTCCTCTTTGAACAATTCTTCGGTACCAAATTTAAGAATATCATCCAATTCTTGTTTCGACATTGTAGCGTTAGATTTGTTTGATCCAAGACCTGGACGTACGACCAAATGTGTCAACATCATTTTCTTTTTGGCTACTTGTGTGATTCGTTCTTCAACCGAATTTCTTGTCACAAATCGATAAATCATTACTTTGTTCGTTTGACCAATACGATGAGCACGGCTCAACGCTTGGATATCGTTGTGAGGATTCCAATCAGAGTCATAAATAACGACCGTATCTGCAGTTGCAAGATTGATGCCAAGACCACCGGCACGTGTAGACAATAAGAAAACGAATTGTTTGGCTCCTGGAGCGTTGAAACGATCGATGGCTTCTTGTCGAACGGAGCCAGTCACACCTCCATCGATGCGTTCGAATTTGTAGCCTTCGGCTTCGAGGAAATCTTCAAGAACATCCAACATTTGAGTCATCTGTGAAAATATAAGAACTCGATGGCCATCCTCTTTAAGTTTACGGAGCATTTTTTGTAACACTATCAATTTGCCACTTGCTTTGACCAACGGACTGCCTTCGAAATAGCCCAATTTTGTTTTTGGTGCTTCCTAAATATATAAACATCAGCAACAAAGAAAATTAGTATCGTACATAACTTACTTCAGCCGCAACAGGAAATAGATAAGGATGGTTGCAACATTTTTTCAAATCCATAACAATATTGAGCAGTGATACTTGTTTGCCACCAAATTTCGAATTCAACGCATCAAAATTTCGAGTTAATATGTATTTGTAGTATTTTCTAATCAATTAACATTAGATTATGGCAACACACAAATGAAATGGGCACTCACTTTTGCAATGGAGCTAAATCGACACGAATAATAAACTCGGATTTAGCCGGCATACCGGTGAGAACATCGGCTTTCAATCGTCGCAATAAATGTGGACCAAGCAATTCATGTAACTTTTTAACCTGTTCCTCTTTGGCAATGTCAGCGAATTCGTTGAGAAAGCCATCCATATCACTGGCAAAACAAAAATATTCGTTAAACAATTTAATAATTTTATAGCAGATAAAATTACTCACTTGAATCGATCGGGACTAAGAAAATTCAACAAGTTGAATAATTCTTCAAGATTATTTTGTAATGGAGTTCCAGTTAGCAATAGTTTATGTCCTACGCTGTACTGATTGAGCGTTCGAAAGAATAATGATTGGTTACTTTTCAATCGATGAGCTTCATCGACAACCAACACTTTCCAATCGATCGAGCCGAGTAAAGCAGAATCCAGATTGATTAATTCGTACGAGGTGAGCAGCACATGAAATTTGACAGGTACATGTTTACGAATACGGGTTGCTTTGTTGGCAGAACGTATGACATCAGCATCGAAACTTAATTCATTTTCTCGTATGATGATACGAGAGTCTTTGTTACCGGTATAATTTACCACATAGAAATCGGGTGCCCAATCTTCGAGCTCACGTTCCCAGTTAATTATTGTTGATAATGGAGCAGCGATAAGAAATGGGCCACGAGAATGACCTTCTTTGTACAAAGAATATAGGAAGCTAACCGTTTGGATGGTTTTACCTAGACCCATTTCATCGGCTAATATGGTATCAATACCAGATACCCATGAATATCGAAGCCAGCTAATGCCTTCCATCTGATAATCATGAAGCTTGAGTGGCTCAGGAATGTATTCTGGTTGTTGATCCAATTTCTTTTTCGGATCTGTTTTTGGATGGGCACCAAAATGTTTCATTTTTTTACTACCATGATGTTTATCTTTTTTTCGATGTTTCTCACCATCGCGATCTTTAGATTTACGTAGTTTCTCATCATCGACGGCAGTTTCTTCTTCAATAAGCCGACGAAGATTCCAATATTCGTCAATTTTTTTCTGGTAATCAGGTATCTCGAAATCACAATTTTCTGGTTCAGGTTCGGCTGTAACCTCTTCGTATGAAAGATCCCGCCATTTGATAAGGTAGTAAATTTTTCCTCGATTTTTTCGGTGATTAACGATTCGATGTATGAGTAACCATTCTGGACGTACACCATTTCTAACATACGTCTCTTCTATTTCTGACGGTAGATTACTACATCGTTTACGGCGACGATGTTTACTTGCTATAGAAGCGGCAAGGGCAGCAGGATTATCTTCGAATTTATTATTTTGTTCCTCATCAACGGCAGACCTACCAAGGTCGTCAATTGATTTCGGTTCAGAAAGATTTGTCGTCAGCATGCCAGCTTCATCGAACATAGGAGGATTGGTCATATCATTCTTTTGTGCATAGAATCGATACATATTTGAATGAAAAACCTGAAGTTGGGCTTCATCGATCCAAGAACAATGCCAATAGGACATGTCTTTCCATTTAACAAAGAATTCACGTTCGCGAGGCTTGCGATTTTTAAGATTTTTGAGCAAGTTTTTTGTCGTATCTTCGGCTGACATCTGTGTCTTCTGGTCACCATTCATTTCATCTTCTTTTGAAGTGTTAATTTTTTTCCAACGCCAAGTGATAATTCGTTGTACTTTGCCCTTTAACGGTTCGACCGAACAAGCAAGGCAATTCCAAACTTCGGGCATTTCGTCAAGCGGCGGATTCAAACATTGGATATGGATACGAGTGTTGCAAGAGGCGCAGAATACAATATCACCACCACTTTGTCGACATGATTTGCAAACAATTTTTTCTACTTTTTCACTTTTTTCGGTAGTAGAAGTTTCAAGTTCTGCATTACTAGCATCTACACCATGTTCCCGACAATATGGACATGACCATTGGCCTTCTGGTATGTTTTTCATATCTTCGTCCATACAAACTAGATGATATGCCCGTGGACACGTATCACAAAGTAATAGTTCACCACATTGATTACAGATTTCACAATAATCACGATTTTCGATTTCTTTTTCTTTGGAACTGGAACTGACCGCTTTTGTTGCGTATGTTGATGGTTGTTGTGGTGTTGATTGCTGACTTTTGGCAGCAGCTGACATTTGTTTTTTCTTCTTTTTGGCCACAATAGCGGCAACTTGCTGTTTCAATTCTTTAGGTGTCGGTTTTCCGTGAGTTTGACAATGTGGACAGCACCAATCATCAGGCAGCTCATCATTTGCACCAATATCATCGTCGAGACAAACTTTATGATAAGCGCGTGGACAATAATCGCAAAGAATTAGCTCACCACTTTGTCGACAAGAATTGCAAACATCTTTATGAATAATTTTGAAATCAGGTTCCAATTCATCACCAGCACCGCTATCACCACCATCACCTGTTTCTCCGGCATTGTCTTGGATGGTATCCCCTTTTTTGGCATTCGAAACAAATATTCGTTCTGAACGGCGTGTTGGTATATTTGGTGTTGTAGATGATTCCGGATCAGGAACAGAACTTTTCGAAGAACTTTTTCTAGTGTTACTAGTCGAATGGTGGCTATCCATTTGAAAATCATCATCATCGTTGGCTGAGTGAATTGAATCATCGTTATCTCGGTTATTTCGTTTTGAAGATCGTTTAGATTTTTCTCGCGGTGGTAATAGTTTAATTTTCAATGGTGGCAATCGTTGCCCGTTCGATTGTTGATCATCATGGCTAGTTGTTGCTGTCGAACCACAATCTTCAACAGCCATTGATTGTTCAGTATCTGAATCTTGCATCTGATGTTTTGATGACGATGACGATGATGATGATGATGATTTGGATTTTTTTGATTTTTTTCGATTGTCACTGTGGCCACTGTTACTACTGGAAGCCATATTACGAGTTGTACTACTGCTAGTACGTTTCTTTTTTGATGATGATCCAGGTTCGTGATAATCTTCATCCTCTTCATAACGACCGGCTGATGAATTACCAGGAATAGAATTACCATCCCCATCATCATCCGAATCATCGCCTAAATTAATAGTTTCGTGTTTTTTCATTTTCGAAGATTCTCGTCGTCGACCTGTACAAAAGAATTATGAAATTATGGGATCTGAATCACATCGAAAAAGTGGGTATCGAATGGTACTCACTTCTTCGATGATGTTTCGAATTACTATCGTGGTCATCATTGTCTTGACCATATGATTGATCAATAACCGTATATTGCTGATCACTATTATCAGCACTATTATTATCGTCGCTGTCACTCATCACTTAAAAGAACATCAAGTTTTTTTGGAACACTTATCCAATATAGTATGTATGAACAGGTGAATGTTGGGCATCAAACGAAAGGGACAATTATTGAGGAGCCAAATTATAAGGCAAACAAAAACATCAATATGGCCTGTAAGACAGCCAGCCACCACCATGAATTTAACCAACCAATTGCCACTAACGCCACCGAGCGGCAGATAAAGGGGGTTAACTTAGGGATTTTTGTTTTTGCGATCGACTCTAAATGGGGATGGTCATTCATTCTAAAATTACAGAGATGAATGAAATAACCGGGAGAGCTATCACCAACCGGGGGCATACAAACACATATATTTTGGTGTTTGTGTGTGTGTGTGTGTGTGTGTGGCTGTCTGTCCATCCTATCCATCCGTGTCTATCGGTAAGGATGTAGATTAATGCGCCACCAAACGTTGTTGATCAAAAACAGATTCCAAATCTGAAATGATTCGAATTACGAATCTAATATTAAAAACCACCAGTTGAAAATCCAAATCTATTTAGTTTGTTAAATATTTATCTTAATCCAATAGGATTGTTCACAGGTAAGTCGAATGTTTTAATTGAATGACTGAATATGCAAATTGCGATAGTAGATTACTATGAATCATTTCAATTGTTTGTTCAATTTAAGATTCATTCCTTTTTTGGAATGATCGATGAATTTTAAATATAAGTGATGATCATTAACTATTGTCAGTTATAACATTGGCATTCATTGGCATTCATTTTCATGCAAGAACACCAATTTGGAAATAGAAAATAAAATGTCAATGATTTATTATCATAATAGATTTAAAATTAGATTATCCATTTTGAAATCGAAGTCAAAAGCTAATGCAATCATAAAGCATAATCGTAACAAAAACACTTGATTTTCTATTCATTATTTTCAAACTAAGATTTTGATCGATTTTTTAACGTTTCGTTTAATTTTCAATCTCACAACCTCACAACTTCACAACCTAACCTTACAGGCTCTTAAAATCTAATACAAACATGAACTGAAGATGGCGACACAATGGAAAATTTTTTATTTTTTTTAATTTGAAAAAATTTTCGAATCACTTTTTTTTATTGTTGAACAAAAATTATATGTGAATGAACACACACAAACAAAGACATCGGAATCGACATGACTATTTCCGAATCCAATAATAAGGTTTGTTTATTTATCTCTATTTTTTTTTGTCAAATTTTATTATTTATTTTACGTTTTTTTTGCAGCAGATGTTTCAAGCGAAAAAAATCCAAACATTTTTATTTATAATAAATTGACAGCAACAAAAATGTAACGATAACAAGCAATTTTTTGATCGTCAAATCAAATATCGAATCGTGTTTAAAAGAGGCAAAACAGCCAAAATGAAAGTTTGTCCTATCGTTCCTGGATTTGTCAGAAACTTTTTCTCTTTTACTCTTTCTCTATATTGGCCACAAAGAAAAACGATTTGTCACCGAAAAAAAAATTTCCCATTTTTTCTTGTTTTTTTCATTTACCATTTCTATGATCGGTAATTACAATTATTTTTGTCCCTATTATTATGAGTGTATGCTACAGCACAAAATACGATTAATTTTATATCAATCAATCAGATTTTTCTTTATTTATTTCTAAATGGGAAGAATTTTCAAATATTATCTACATTGAAAAATCAAAATGAATAAAAACTTTTATCAAAAACAAAATGCAAAAGATAAACGAAATTTAGAATGTAGAAAATTCAATGAATTGGATGAATTTCCAAATAATTTTACGAATGACTTGTATAGATAAGAAAATGGCGATCGAGGGAGATTTGAACAATTTGCTTTTTTTTTGAATTGAGCGAAAAGAAAAAAGTTACAAATCCTATTTCAAAAATATTCTTATGAGAATTGAAACTTTTTGTTTGAAATTTTTCGATAAAAAAACAAATACTGAGCGATTGAACAAATTAGCCATAATGATCAATTCTTTCAATTGTTTCAACATTCATTCTCTTCATGTAGAATTATAGAGATTAGACGAAAAAAAGTGTAGTGAAAGGAATAGGAAAAAATTTGAACAAAACAAAAAAAAAATCTTAGCAAAACAGAATGAATGAAAATGAAAAAGATGCCTTGAGAGAAAAGTTCGAATGTTTTGGGTCTTGAGGGTGAAAATAGAGGGGAAGAAAAAGAATTCTAAATTCTCAAATCAAAATCAAATCAACCACCAGAAACGATAAAACTTTCGGTTGTTTTTTTTAACAAAAAACAAAATTTTAAAATTTTAAAACTTTAAGCTTCATATGCAATATTTAGTTTAAGTAATCATAATTTCGATTGGATTCGTTTTTTATTATTTCAAGCTATTATGATTTTTCTTTTGTGAATGTTCCATTTTTTTCTGATATGATGTTGTTTACTTATAACAAGATTGAATCGTTTTTTT
>ERZ500997.266-NODE-266-length-14580-cov-8.894045_pt1 | contig 14580 bp, 11 predicted proteins | sample MGYA00248826_ERZ500997 | MGnify/ENA primary metagenome ERZ500997 (study PRJEB25958, sample SAMN03398524) | human skin metagenome | study: EMG produced TPA metagenomics assembly of the Human Skin Microbiome Metagenome (human skin metagenome) data set.
GCATCAGCAATAATATCATTCAATCGTTATCATCAATCATTTCACCATTATTATTATTATCATCATCACCATCATTGGTTTCGCCTTTCAATTCGCGTACCAGTGAAATTGTTAATATCATCATCAACATTATTAAAAAATTAACTTTTAAAAACTCTTTTCAATTGTACATCCAAAGCTTTATTTTTCATCATCGGAAGTCAACTTTTCGTCTGGAATAAATGTTTTATGGGTTTTTTCTCTTTCTTTTCTTCTCAACCATTTATTTTAATAAATTTGTCTATTATTTTTTAAATAATAATATTAGGTAAGTCGATGCTCATTTTTAAACAAATAGCCCAACCTATATCCTATTATCATTTATTTATTAGGATTTTATTTATTCAAAATATTAACCTTTAATAATAACCTTTGAATTTTAATGAATTTTTTAAAACTCATCAATCGATTTTATTTCATTGTTAATTGACATTTATTTTTGTTTTGATCATGTATTAATTAGCAATAAAAAAATTTTAAAACATCGGAACGAAGGCAACATTTTGAACAATTTACGATCATTTAATTACAAATCTAATTAATTTGTATGATTACCATTGAATGATTGGATGTAATGACGATCAATGTAAATTTAAATAACAAATCAATCAAATTCAAGCCAATTGCAATCAAAAACAACACCCATATAACCTTGGCATTAATATTCGGCAATAAAAGGTTCAAGAATTTTTCATTATTACCAAAGTGTCTTTGTCATCATCATAGTTGTTCTTGCATGACGTTATTATTCGATTTGGATCAATTTGACAATTTTTTCATCAATTGTCATGATGAAGGGGCTTTACGAACATCAGCAACAAACGAAAAAAATAACGCCATTGCTTCCAATAAGTTTGGCTTTGGAACCAATTAGCGTAACTAATAACGATAATATTATCGTAAGCGATAACAATAATGGAATCACATATAATAATGACAATCCAAGTGGTACAGAATTATTGGAACAAAATGGCAATAAGGTATGTTTGATTGCTTTTTTTAAAAGATTATTTTCTCGCTTCAATGCATTCATTCCATATGTTTAATAAATTTGCAATTTATTTTCTTTCAGAATGTTGAATGTATTAATAATTCATTGACAGAAAAATCATCGATTGATCCCCAACTACAGTATCGAAATCCTTTAAAAGACGATGATAAAATGATAACATCATTATCTTCGGAAGAAGCTGCTGTGATTAATGCTCGACTAGATTCAAGGTCAAGTGCCACTAGTAGTCACAATGATTCTTCACACTTTCACAATCGTCAACGATCAATTCGCCAGCAAACATCATTGAATACATCATCTTCGGCTACGAATAGTACAATAACGCACACATATCAAAGTAAGAAAAGTCCAAAGAAATGTAAACGTCAATTGAACTATTCACGACCGCCGGATGGTGGCTGGGGATGGATGGTTGTTTTCGCTAGCTTTATCATTAATCTAATTGCTGATGGTGTATCTCTATCGTTCGGTGTTATTTATGTTGAATTGGTAAATTATTTCAATGAATCAAAAGGCAAGACCGCTTGGATCGGTTCATTGTTCCTATCGATACCATTATTAACTGGTCCTATCGGATCATCTTTGGTCGATCGATTTGGTTGTCGCAAAGTTACAATTGCTGGTTCTCTGCTAGCTTCATTAGGATTTTTTCTTGGTCAATTTGCTACCTGTGTAGAACATTTATTTTTTGCATTCAGTTTAGCTGGATTCGGTCTGGCACTTGATTATGTAACATCCATAGTAAGCGTAGCATATTGGTTCGATCGTCGAAGATCACTTGCTACTGGGTTGGCGGTTTGTGGATCTGGATTTGGAACTTTTTTGTTTGCTCCATTTATGATTTTGTTACTTAAAGAATATGGCTGGCGTGGAACATTGCTCATACTTTCAGGCGTTTTTCTCAACATGGTTTGGTGTGGATTATTGATTCCTGATGTTAACATCGATACCTCTGGCGATATTTCCACCTCCTCATCATCATCAAATAGCCAGGATATTTCTGATTCAGATTCAGATCTTTCTGACTCTGTTGATAATCTTGATTATGATGATGAAAATGACCGTCCCAAATCAATAACAGATAATTGGTCCCAAGAACCACATCGTTTATCGCTAAAACAGCATTCAGTACGAGAAAAACCCTTATTGGAATCTAATTCAATCGATGATTCATTTCCACGACATACAAGTTCATTGATTAATATACCAACATTCATCAAAAATAATAATGATCAAAATTCTTCGACTAATAACAAGAATGAAATGCAATCGAATAATAAGTATCGCGATTTAACATTTCGTCGTGGTGGCTATCTACATAATTTGATTTGCCATTATCCTCATTTGTTAAGTATGTTTCTTCAGTGTGATATGCAATGTGATGATCTTACCGTAAAAACCAAAGTGATATTACAATCAAATATGTCAACAGTTCCTTTAACTCCACCATCTCCTGTTCCACCGAAACCAATACAGAAAGTCGTCGAATTTGGTTCTACTCATCACATGGATTCTCACACGAAATTGAATGGTTTTATACAAAATGATGGCGATACGAAAGATTCAAATGATGTGAGCAGAAATGAAGGAATTTTAAAATCATCATCTGATTCCAGACAAAACAATACAACAAGCCGTTTTGGAAATTTATTAAATTTTACTCGACAATCACAACATATTGCGAATAATAATGATGTCTTATTCAATTCTCACCAGCAAAACACATCACACGTAAATCGTTTACATCACCTTCGATTGCCTCGCGGAAGTTTAACATATAGAAGTGCAATGTTGGTCATCAATAAATATCGATTAAAAGCCTCTTCAGCGCCTGACATCTATCGAACTAGTATGGTGACTATAAACGAAGAAAAGGTAAGTAGCCGATTGATTAACCAAAAAATGAATTCATAATTTTGTTTTTTTCCATAGAGTTTAAATTTTTTCGAAAATTTGAAAGAAATTTTTGTCAATATGATCGATATATCCATTTTCAAATCTTTTCGTTATTCAATATTTTGCCTGTCAAATTTTTTGCTCTATGTTTGTATAGATGTGCCCTATGTGTATATACCGGATCAAGTTATTACAAGTGGAGCATCGGATAAAGATCACGCATCACAATATATTTCGATAATTGGCATTTTCAACATATTTGGAGTGGTTAGTTTCTTGATCATCTAAATATTGATTTTTTTAAAGATTTCTTCATTCAATAATTCAGATCTTTGTCGGATATATAGGAGATAAACCATGGCTAGATGCAAGCTTCATCTATGCTATTCTCGTATCGATAAGCGGGTTAATGATGGCTGCGCTTCCATTGACTACTGATAGTTTGCTTTTGAGCATTGAATCGGCCCTCTATGGATTCTGTATCTCTGCCAACTATTCATTGGTTTCTGTTATTCTTGTTGAATTGATCTCGTTGGATTCATTTACAACCGCATATGGAATGTTATTGTTGGTAGAGGGGTTTGGTTCATTGATAGGTCCTCCAGTTGCTGGTAAGTCTTTTTATCAATTATGATCAAAATTTAATTTCAAATTAACACCATAAAATCTAGGCTGGATATTTGATGTATCTGGAAGTTATGATAACGCTTTTTACATAACTGGAATAACAATCTTGTTATCGGGTATATTGGTTTTACCGGTTGGTAGAAAGAAAAATTGTTTCATATGGAGAAAACGATCCGACGATAAAATTGAAAAAGTACTAAAAGACAAAAATCTACATTCATCATCTGATTGCGCTTCATCACCATCATGTGAAATAAAAATTGATAACAAACATTCTAATCTGTTGAAAACAAGAGCCATTTCGACTGTTGAAAAAGATTCCGAATTTTAACTTAACCATTGTTCATCATAAATGTGATATTTATAATTGTAATACTGCTGAATAGTATTCAGTGAATACCACACAAGTGTTGATATTCTAATCTCCGATCTGTTTTATTCATTATTATTATTATTATTATTATTCAAACATTTTCCTTTTTTTCTCATTTCAACTATTAATTTATCTCTTTTTATGTTAATTGCTTTGATTGTGTTTTGCAACAAAATCTCGTGTCTCAAGTGATTATTTATTTTTTGATTGGATAATTTAATTGTTTAATTTGTAAATTTAGTTTCGTTTTCGTTTTTTTTGTTTTCCAACTCCCAAATTCCCACTTTTGATTCAATTTTTTTTTTGACATAAAAACAACGGATTCAATATGTGATGTTTTCCACATTATTTCTAGTCTCGCACCAATGCCCACATATAAACTCTTTTCATGAAAAATGATTGATTTTTTGAATCATATTTTTTCATCAGATATATGAGTATATATAACCGGGTGATTCGACTTTTTTTATGCACAGAACAATGTTTTGATACACAGTGATGATTTATATGATTCAATCAAAAAAATTGCTCACTTTCGTAATTTCAAACAAATAATTAAACATTATATTATTTGATTTCATTCATTTTATTAAGTAATAATTTTTTCAAAAATTATAAATGTTTTATAAAAATTTTTTAGCCCATCTTCGGTCCAGTTTTTAACGATGTTAATCCAGCACGCATTATTTCATCTACCAACAAAATATTACAGGCAATCGAAGTGCTGTATAATCGAAAAGAATAGTTTTAGATGAACCATGTTTTTTCAAAAAAAAAAATTAACCTCACTACTCACCAAGAAAATATCAATTGTCTTTTAACACGATAATTATCGAAAACGCCGGCTGCAATCGGATTAAAAGCTTCACCAGTGTTAAGATCGATTCCAACGGGTAATTTACTATCATTATATTCATGCAACAGTTTAAGAATCACCTCCTGTTGATCATATCCTGAATTGAATGCCAAAGTTTTTGGTATGACCAAAATGGAATCAGCAAAGGCTTGTACACCTAATTGGGCTTTACCAACAACTTGATTTTTAAATTTTAACAATTCAGCATGCAGGGCGATTTCAAAAGCTCCGGCACCAGGGACTAAAGCTTTATCTTCAATGGTATTTTTTATAGCTCTCAATCCATCATATAGAGCATCCTTAATTTGGGTTATTTGATATTTATGAGGTGCACGAATCAAAATAGTCACCGATTCAGGGTTTTTTAATTCTTCAACAAAAGTAAACTTATCTTCGCCTAAAGTATGCTCATAAACTAAACCAGCATGACCAAGACAATCCGGAGTAAGGTCTTCAAGCGAATTAACAGGACGGCCACCACATGCTTTAGTTAATCGTTCCATGTTTCGGCGTTTGGCCCTGCGAAGAGCGGTGATTCCGGCACGACATAGCATGTCCAATGAATTAGGATCAATGCCTTGCTGATTGATTACGACGAAATTTTTTTCGGTGTCATCACCACAAACTTGTTTTTTAAAATCAATTATTTTTTGGCATCGATCTTCGATAAATTTTCGTTCAGCAGCAATCATCTTTTCACGTTCTTCTGCCGTTTTATAGAAAAATCCAGAATGAACAGTCCTATAGATTTTTGAGAAAAATAAAAATAAAAATTTCAAAGAAAAAATTTTTGACAACTCACGTTTTTTCATATTCAAGAGAAACATTACAAGTAAGAATATAAGCATTGGTCAACCGTTTTTTCATATCTGGATGACGAGCACCATGATCCAGTACCAAACCCTTAATCAAAGTGGTATCTTCGACTGTTTTACATTGCATATGCATGATTTCCACCATGAATAAATCAATCGGTTTCCCTGATTTGTGAATATGTGAGACAGCTTCCACGCAAATTTTTGCTAATTTTTCAGCAATCGGAGCTGCAACTTTCGTTTTTAGTGCAGTTTTAGCAACGCTTAACATCAATTCCTGATCGGTTTCGTTGAACGGAAATTTGAAAAGGTCCAAAAATTCGATTGCCTTTTTACGGGCTTGATCATAACCATCAGCAATGACCCGTGGATGGACACCTTCACTAATCCAGGTTTCGGCTTGCTTCAACAATTCACCGATAATCAATACAGTTGAAGTGGTTCCATCACCAGTTTCATCGTTTTGAGCCGTCGATGCTTTTGCTATTAATGAAGCGGTTGGATGTTGAATTTGCTAATAACAAATGAAAATATTGTAAAACCGTAACATTTTAAAGACAACTGACCATTTCATGGAGCAGAACATTTCCATCCTTAGTAATTTTAATATCACCCGCCCCACTGACCAACCTGTCAGAGAAAAATTTTTCAATTCATATAAACAAATATTATTAAAGCAAATATAACAAACATTTTCATTGTTCCTTTAGGACCAAGATTAGTACGAAGAACTTCTTGTAGACCACGGGCACCACTTATATTCACAGCCAATGCTTGTGAATGACGAGCGATTTCAGCTTTAGGATTCAAAGAATGAATGGCTGCCATTTTTTACTAATCTATAATTTCGGTTCGAGTAAATTGTCCAATTTAATCAAAAATAAAATATTGTTCGATCAAATAAAACAAGGCGTGTGACGAATAGTTTTCAATGCGGCAACAACGTGCTTCTTTTCTTTTTCAACAATGGATTTCGTACTACTTCAATATACAATGCCATCTATCGTTAGAAAATAATTTTTAATGCAGATTTTAAAAATTATAAATTTAAAAAAATTTATAAAATGTAAGATCGAAAAATACTGAAAACATTCACAAATGACTGGCATATAAAAATTTTGGCCCCCATTATAGACTAGACAGGCAGTTACAATGTTTAAAGCAAATGATTAACTTTTGATGATAATCAGGCTATCATCTTTGAATTGTCGTCCATAGCGTCTCGATAGATTCATAATGAAATTTCGTTTCAATGTTTGCAAACATTTACGATAATTTGAATTTGAACGATATTTAGCAATATCAAAACTAGGTGCATGTGGCATATGAATGATGAATGCGTTTGGTAAAACAATAAATTCATAATTTTGTGCATATAATTCCATGATGTGCGATACTTTATTCCATCCGAATCCAACAAATCGTGTATCATAACGAACAACATCACGATGTACAACAATATATGGCTCAAAATCAGGTTCCCATTTTATTCGATACGGTGTGGTTGCTTGACCCCAAATGGCAAAATTTGTTGGTGCATGTCCTTTGGTCCAAACATGATAACGAAATGTGAATAATTGTCCAATGTTCAACATTTGAATGAGGTCGGCTTTCGTTTTCGGAAATTGTATACGATAAAGAAGTGTTTCAAAAGCTGGTACAATCAAGGCACGTTTAGGAATGTTTGATGAACTTGACTGATCCAATGGACTTGAAGATGAACCCAAACCGATAGATCCGATTGAACGTTTGAGATAATCATATAGGCCGTACATAGGCAGAAAATCGATATCAGTGAGAAAAATATATGGCGTGATAACTTGTTCTATAGCTACATTTCTTAATTTATTTATCGGATAGAATGGTCCATCTCGATATACAATATGATATCCAATATTTTTTCTTTCCGAAAGGGTTTTAGAATTTTGATGATAGCCAAGAAATTGTTGAACTTCCGAATCCGACATGTACATGGCTAAAGAAATTGGTCCTTCCCAATGTTCACACAAAGCTTCGACCATCTGTAAGCGATCCATAGAAAGCTGGGCAACAAGTGTAACATCATTACCGTCTGGCGACGGTTCATATTCGAATTCGATATAATGAAGATGCGTTCGATGTTGAATTGATTGAGCATGATCAAACTCATAACAAGGATCATCATCATCACTTGGTTGTAATGATTGACGATTAATGATTAAATTATTTGAATTATTAACAGCAGACATAGAGGTCGGTGTTGAAGGACATCCGCCCATTAATTCTCTTCGCAAAAGATTGCCATCATATTCCAGAAATGTTAGGTAAAGATTACGAAAGAATTCTAAATGTTTATTTTTGACTTTAAGTTTTTTTGGCGAATTCCAATGTATGATTTTCAAATCTTGAACTTCGGTATAGCATAATGAATCTGAAAGTGAATTGTCCGATAATTGCACATTCCAGTGACAAGGTAATCGATATACTAATTGAGGATATTGTTTAAAGATAGCATTAAATATATCTTGATCTGCTAATGAAGTTGAAAGCATTGATAGAAGTTCCTTTTCTGCCACTATTTTCCAGATAGCTGACCAATTGAAATCGCGAAGTCGTTGCAATCGAAAAAGCATTACACCGGTGTTGAATCCTCGTCCTAGTGCTGGCCATGGCACATGATTTTTCCATAATTTTCCCAGATACCAATCGGACTGATTCTCTACGAGAGCGATCGATTCAGTTGACATTTTTGAAAACAACTTCCATAATTCGGCAATGTCCGTTGCAAAAGTGATATCGGTATCAAGAACAATTACTTTATCCAATGATATAGGAAGAATTTTTGGCAAAACAAGTTTCATTAAGCCAAAAACACCAGAATAGTGTTTATTAGGAATCCAATTGACATCAGATTGAAGCATATCTGTTAGATAGAAGTTAACTTCAACTTCGGGAACTGACCAAGTTTGAAATAAAGTTTGCAAAATATTTTGCGCTATCTGATCTGATATGAAATGAAAATGAAGAGGATTTTTTCGATAGAATAAGATAGATTTGATTAATGTAACTAATGACCGCGAAGAGTTATATCCAGCACAGACGATTGCTACTTCGATGACTTCGCATTTAGAAACTATATCTTGATTGTTTTTATTATCACTAGGATGATCACAAGGCAAGCGTAAAGATAAGTTTGTCAAAAGTTTTTGCTCATTGATTGTCGATATCTTTTGCTTGTTTAATGTTTCTTTTGATGATGATCGCATCTGATTATGTTTGACTTCGGCCAAAACGTTCTCCAAACGTTGGCGTGAAATTTTAAGCTGTCGTTGAAGAAATTGATTCTGTTGTTCAGCATCTTTTACACGTTCAGCTAGTTTCATTTCACGGTCACTAAACCCTAAAAAGTTTATACTATTTTTTGATTCTAGTTGAAGATGATAATAAATGAATAGACTAGCTGGAAGAGCACAGATAAGTCCCAGAATCCAAAGAAAAAGACGATTACGTCTTTTAACCATTTTGCATCAAGAATTATTACATTTTTGTTATGAGGATAAAATTTATTGTCAAAATTTGATCATGATATTTCAGTTTTTCATTATTATATAATAGATAGATATTGAAAAAACAGCTGTGGATAATTATGAAACGATTCTAATTGTAATCAAACTTGACAGTTGAGTCGAAATCGACGTGAGAGGAGGAGCATGATGTTGTAAAAATAGACAAGATATACAGTGTAAGTCTACCTCATCATAGTGTATACACAATGATTTTTCTCAATCAAGTTACGTTGATGAAATGATTATTTCAAAGTTCTAGAATTGTGTATACAAATTAATCTTAATTGAATGTAAATTTTATTTTATTAAGAATCATATTAATTAGTTAAAATATTCTTTATTGATAACTTTGAAATTTGTTCAAAAGTTTCAAAGCGATTAAAGTTAGTAGCAAAAAAAAAATTAAAATGTGGCCGATCAGGTCATCGAATCAAACGCCGGACTTTCAAATTTTGTTTAGGAAATTTCCAACGAAAATCATTTTTCATTGTTTGCTCATATTGGTATGTAAATATTGTTCCACAACAAATTGCTGGTAGAATTTATAATAATCTTTCCTTAATTTATTAGTTATCGTGGCTAACAAAATCTACCAATGCAAATGTCGTGTCATTGACATCGCATGATTTCGATGCCTATACATCTCATTATGAATTAGTATTTTTGAATTTCTATGCTGATTGGTGCAGGTTCAGTCAATTATTGGCTCCGATCTTCGAAGAAGTGTCCAAAAAAATTTCAGTTGAATTTCCCGATGAAGGAAAAGTTTTATTTGCCAAAATCGATTGCGACCAAGATAGTCTGTATCTAATGACACTTTAATAATTTCATTTTAAAAAATGTTTAATATTTCAGGTGCATTGGGTCAAAGATTTCACATAACAAAATATCCCACACTTAAAGTAATGTTGAATGGAAAGTTATTTAAAAGAGAATATCGAGGACAACGTAGCGCCGAGGCAATGGCACAGTATATTCGTGATCTTCTCAAAGATCCAATTATACCAATAAATTCTTTTGACGAATTAAATAAGATTGATGAGAAAAAAGGAGCTATACTAGCATATTTTCGTTCAGAAGCTGGTTTCAAAAAAATTGAATATGACTTGCTCCGTAAAGTTGCACGTGATCTTCGGGATGATTGTAAATTCTATTGGGTTACTGGACCGCCTGTTGACACTTATGGTACAGCTGATAAAGTCTTGTCAATCAAATTCAAGCCCACACGTTCACAACCATCGTCAGATAATCTTGAATTTCCAACTGATTTGAAAAGCTACGATGAGTTAAGCACATGGGCAACCGATAAATGCATTCCATTGGTCCGTGAAATAACATTCGAAAATGCTGAAGAATTGACCGAAGAAGGTTTACCATTTTTGATTCTTTTCCACCACCCAGATGATAAACATTCAGTGGAATTGTACACAAAAATTGTCAATCAAGAATTGTTAAGCGAATCTGGAACTATTAATTTCTTATTAGCAGATGGAGTAAAATTTGCTCATCCATTGATGCATCTGGGTAAAACTCCCAAAGATTTACCATTAGTTGCCATTGATAGCTTTCGTCATATGTACATGTTTCCAAATTTCGATGATATCAGGTTTGTTTTCATTTTCACCTTTGCTTCATTTTTATCATTTTTTAAAAATTATAATAGAAAACCAGGTAAATTAAAACAATTCATCCAGGATTTATACTCTGGAAAATTGCATCGAGAGTTCCATTTCGGTCCTGATCCTGCATCACATGATCATGGTCATGGTGAAGAACATAACCAGTTACAGACCCAGCCACCGGAATCAACATTCGCTAAACTAGCTCCATCAAGAAATCGCTATACATTATTAAAAGATGAATTGTGATATCTTTTTATCTAGATTGATTTGCATGCAAGAAAAAAACGTTGACGGTAAAAACACAAACATACTATAAATATAAATATTTGGACAATTAGAATTTTACCATTATTTGATTGATGAATTTGTAAGATTTGTTTTCATTTTCAATATTGATATTATTTCACTTGTTTGGCATGAAATGTAACAAAATTAATTTATTGTTTTTTATTTCCTTTTCAGTGAAATTTGAAAAACAACAATATTTAAAAAAATTGGTTCAATAAATTAATTTTGTGTAATTAATTGATAAATTCAAAATGAAAAAAGTAGCAATAACGTTCATCTCAATTTTTTAATTATTTATTCATTAAATTCCAAAAAGCTAAATTGAAGAAATTACAATGAAATGATTGCCATCATTCAAGAATAAAACTTACAATAGCAACTCTCAGATGCAGATGATAAATTTTTTATAATTCAATCACGAATTATACACACAATTTATATTTATGAAAAAAATGACAATTTAGTTAAGCATCAAAGTTTTTTTTTGATGTAAGAATCGTAGAAAAATCCTATGTTCCTCTTTTAAACACTAGTGCCAGAATGAAAATAGATTTTTTTTCTTTAAAAAAATGGAAAATAAAACAAAGATTCAATCGTTTATTATTGTTCTTGTTGTGGATCGACATCCATTTTAGTTTGTTCTTGTTGATCCATTGGCGGCGGCGGTTGTTGTTGATCACCAGATGGTTCTTGTTGGTTTTGCTGTTGTTGTTTCTCTTTTTCGGCATTTTTTTCAGCAGCTTTACGACGTTCTTCAGCACGACGTTTACGATTATTATTGATACGTTGAATCGATGCATCAATTTGCTGCGATTGTAATTGAATAGCATCACACGTGAATGGTGGATTATCATAAGTTCTCATCGAAGCTAATTTTCCGCTTACATCATCGAACCATTTTTGTTTTCCTTCGATCTCTTCGGAAAAATTTTTCTTCTCATCAGTGTCATCAAATGGGTCATTTGTTTCTATTATTTTTCGCGCTTGTTGCAAATGATGTCCTAGTTGTTCAAGACAACGTGGACGATTTTCGAATTCTCTACGACGCATTATAATAGCATCAGCGTACGATTTAGCCATCGATTGTGTCCGTTCATTATACACCGATTTTGAATGCATTACTTCCTGTTCATCTTGTTCGTACAGCCATTTTTCATTTGACTCCAATTGTTGCTGGAATTGTTGCTTTGTTGTTGGATCAATAAATGGGTCATAATCACCAGATTCAATACGATCACGCCATTCATAAATAAATTCCTCCAATGTATTTCGAGCATCAGTCTTTTCTTTCCAATTTTTGTCGGCCAAAATCAGATTCGATTCAAATTCGATGAAAAGATCTTTTGTTTCTTTCGGTAAAAAGCCAGCAATGTATAATGTTTCAACAAGCAAATCTACAGTAATAGTTTTTGGTTTTTTTCGCTTTTGCTGAGGTTGCGAATCGTTTGTCTCTTTTGTTTGTTGTTGTTGAGTTTCAGTTTCCATTTTGTTTTGACCATCAACAGAATCATTGTTACTATTATTTTGTGGTTGTTGCTCCATTGGTTCTTCCGGTTGTGGTTGCTCATTATCTTGTTGAGGATTTTCATACGAAATTGTGGCCGGTCCAATAGAAAGATTAGAGTTAGCATCTACACGAACACGAATCTTGATAGGACTTCTATGTTCTAACATTAATTGAAGTGCATTCGAACCAGGTGGTTCCGAAATTCGATATTGCGCCAGTAACATCTTTTCTTGGTGCAAATTATCATAATGAAAGCTGAGGGTAATCGGCAAAGCCTGTGAAGGAATTGTTATCTGTTTGGGACATGGAAATGGATGCCCACGTGGAATCATTGCAGGTATGACTTTAATATCTTTACCGGGAATTTCGTATCTATAGCAGTTGAAAGAATAAAAAGAAATTAAAGAGTTTATATTTTAGAAATTTAAATTACTTACGTAAAATCGACACTAAATGGCAATGAATCAATGATGTGAAGTTCACGTGCAACCTTGAATGTTGGACTAAGAATGGCGCATTGTAAAGCGCAACCACGAGCAACAGCTTCATCAGCATTCAGCGTTGTGGATGGCTCTAATCCACAAAATTCTTTTATCATTTTTTTAATTGCAGGAATTCTACTAGTACCACCAACAACCTCAATGGAATCAAGACGAAAATTGCCATAGTTGTCTTGATATTCTTTTTTGAATCGATCAACTGATCGCTCGTAGGTCCTCTTTAACATAGAGCCGATTCTTTCAAACAAATTTTGAGAGATTTGTTCGAATGTTGCCCGATCGATTCGACTACTGAAATCTTTTTCATCATACAAACATTCAATATTGATGGGTAATTCATTCGGATTTGCCGAAAGATTCTTTTTCAATTTTTCGCACTCGACAATCAAACGACAACGTGATCGCTCATTTAATTTCAACGAATGTTTTTCAATAAAATAATTAGCCAATGCTTCATCAAAATGTCGGCCACCAACATCAGCCAGAAACTCAGCATCCAATATTTTTAAATAATTGTCTTTATGATTAAACAAAACAATGGCTGCTTGTGAGCTAGTTTGTCCACAATCAACAAATCCTACGATTGATATATCAGAACCGGTGGGCGAGCTTCGATAGAATCCATAATAGAGTGCTACAGCAGTCATATCAGATATGACACGCAATGGATTTAAACCGGCAATTTGAGCAGCATCCAGTAGTGCACGTCGTTGTACAAAATCAAAATAATTGGGACAATTGATGACGCAATCAACCGGATTACCTGAAACTTGCCGTAATTTAGTGTATAACATTGCCACAATTTGAGTGGGAGTCAACAGCCGTTCTTCACCATGTTGAACACGAACTAAAATTTCATCATCAGGTCCAGGTTCAATTTTAAATGGATAATCTTGAGGATTGATCTGATGATATTTTTTTCCGATGATCGTAGTCGGAGCAAAACAAGTGTTACGAAGATTCATCATCTGTTTTTGCTTAGCCGAAACACCCAATTCACGTTGGTTACCACCGAAGCCAATATATGCTGGTGTTGATCGTTGTGAATATTCATTTAGAAGAATTTCGATGCCGCCTTGCCGGGCAACGGCTACATAACAATTTTCCGTACCAATACTGATACCACATATTGATGAAGCTGAATTGTTAATGGAAGCCATTATTTGACGATATTTTCGAAAAACCGAGCGATCTTTTTGCTGATATTCTGGAAGAAAATAATTTGAAAATCAACAATGTTCAGTATTTCTTGACAATGAACATAACTTACCAGAATATGAGAATGATGTTGATTGATTATTATTATCGTCTTCGTTGACACCGGCTAAATATTTATAGGCAGAATTAAGAAATCTCTTAAAGCCGCTAATGGTTGCTGAATTGACGTTTTGGTTAAGGTATGAAAATAATGAATTTAATTTGCCCAACAAATGGCTGTGTATATAAAATTAATTACACGACAACAAATGAATTTATCGAATTTTAAAAATTTTAATAAAT
>ERZ500997.267-NODE-267-length-14549-cov-8.846281_pt1 | contig 14549 bp, 12 predicted proteins | sample MGYA00248826_ERZ500997 | MGnify/ENA primary metagenome ERZ500997 (study PRJEB25958, sample SAMN03398524) | human skin metagenome | study: EMG produced TPA metagenomics assembly of the Human Skin Microbiome Metagenome (human skin metagenome) data set.
ACCGAAATATTGTAGTTATGCTAAGGGTAGACAAAAATTATTGTGTTCAATATGTTATTGCGATTACATAATTCACAGATGGAATCGTTTTAAAATTTATAAAAATATGTAATTGCTTTGTTATGTGTGAAACGCCAGATGCTATCGTTTCAAATGAACAAATGATTGTTTTTGAAAGAATTGACACACTTCTCACTATAACCATCAATTTTTTTACAATTTTGGTATAACATTTAAAAGTTTAAAACGAACTTACTTGTATACGTCCGGTAATTGTAGGGGTACGAGTAACTTTGACGTATGGCGTTGTACGCATATGACGAGCTGAAAATTCGGCACCTAAACTACTGCCTCGAGTAAAGAAGCTATTCTTGTCCACTACTGATCGAAAATCGAATTGATTTTAAAGAGTTTTGAGTCTTTTTTAAGGATACTTACCAATATCCAATGAACGTGGTTGTGCACGTGCCGATATAACATCAGTATGACGGCGTCCAATACGATTATTCTGTTGCTGTATCATAAGCATTTCATCGCGTGAAGTAGCTGCTGCCATCTGTACGAGTGGATGACGAGGCAATTTTCTAAATCCAGTGCCAGCACCCTGAACTGTTGCGGTTGAAGTTGTCGTCGATACAGTGGTCGTTGTATCCATCAACGGTCTTGCAACGACCAATTCAATTTCCGAGTGATGTTTTGAATCAGCAATAATATCATGAACTTCATCATAAGTTTTTCCTTGCAATGAAATTCCATTCCATTCAAGTACTTCGTCTCGTGGCCTTAGCCTGCCGATTGTATCAGCAATAGATCCTTTTTTCACTTTTTCAATAATGGCACCCAATCTTCCAGATTCAACGATACGACCACCAACAACTTTCATACCAAGCATGGCACTGGAACTTAGTCCCGAATCAGGTAACAAGTTTTTCTTCAATATCATTTTGCCGATCATTTGTGTACCATCGACAGATTTTTCCCATGTTATTGGATGCTATATTTTTAGATATAGTAAATTAAGATTAAAATCTTAAATTCAAAAGTTATCACCAATAACGTACCGCTAGGAAAGCTTTCGTTTTCGAATCCAGAATTTCATCCGCTGCTTTCAGCGAACTTACCGATGATCGTGGTAAAGCACGACCACGTCGTGGTTGTGGTAATGTTTTCTGCTCTGATAATCCCCCGCTGATGCCACTACTTTCTAGGCTGTCCAATAGATCAAAATCATCTTCAGTGGATAATTCAGGTGTTAGACTACGAACACCACTACAGCCAGCACCCGTATCGGTTATATCTTCAGAACTAGATCCAAATGAACGATGATATACTGGATTCATTTTTAGATGATCGCGTAATCGTGGACGTTGTGCATTGCATAAATTGGACGTGTTAGGTAATTGTCGACCACCACCGCTTACAGCACCGATTGATGGAGGAGGAGTTGGCCGCCGTACGTCTCCTGGATCAGAACCTGCAGAATCCATTCGCACGAGTGAACCGGCCGACAAAAAAAGTTTTTGTTGCTGGCCTTGTTGCAAAAGAGATCTCGGTAAATTTGCACGTGATACTGATGTTGATGATGATGTTACTGGTATGATTGAATCACCACCCGAGTATGATCGCGAATAACCCGTTAAGTGTGGTATATCAGAACTACTCCCTCCACTAATGATGGCAGCACTATGCTGCAATTTAGGTATTGTTCCTGTATGACCAGTTCCAGCGATGGTTGTCGATGATGATGATAATGGCTGTGGTTTGTCAGCAGAAGCAGTTACAACTTGTGAAACATTTGAAGGCACTGTTGATGTAATATTTGCCGATGTAGATGTCAATGTCGATGTGATCGGTAGTGCTGATGGTACTAATGACATAGACGTTGTTCGACGTGGTAATTGTGGTAGTGATTTTTTGGGTGATGTTGTTGCTGATGATGATGACTATTTATCAAAGAAAAATGAAAATCATATTCATTGTATATTTTAATCGTACCTGTAATTGTAATTGGGACGAAGCTTGTGGTTTTTGTTGTTGCTGTAATGAAGATTGTTGATGAAAATGAACCACATCATCCAATGAAGGCAGTTCACGACTTTTTTGTCGTTGTGTTGCTAATTTTCTTCTTTCCTGTCCTAACACATGTGTTTGTTGCATGGCAGATTGCTCCGATATTACTGTCTCCAATGGAACTTTCTGTTGCAAATGTTGTTTTAGCGGAAACTCTTCAGAAATTGAAGCAGTAGCTGCAACCGGCAGTTGATGTGATAATGGTAATGATGGCTGTCGTGGAAGTAAATGTCTTCGCCTAGGCATTTGTGGTAATCCTCGATTTCCACTACTTGTTGGTTGTGTAATCATCAAACTTTGTGACTGTTGTTGTTGAGCTGCGCTGGAATCGGAAAAAATATTTGGATCATGTGACAATTGTCTTCTCAAAAACGGTTGATGACGGGTTGGCTGTTGGACGGTTGTAGATTTGCTGGCAATATTGAGATTTGTTTTAGTCGTATCTTGCGAATGTTGTCGATGGGTGGATTGTGAGGATGAAAATGATGAGGGTATAAACATTCCAAGCGAATTTCGACGAAGAAATCCAGTTATTGGATTTGGCCGAGATTCACCACCACTATTGTTAGTATTTCCTAAATGAAGTAAACGCTCAAACAAAGGTGTAGATGTCGGTTCAGTCATTGTTTGAATTTCTGATGATGTCTGTTGTTCTAATTGCCGTAACCTTGTGGCCATCGATGAATGTATCCATTGACCAGTTTTTATCAGTAGTTCTTGTTTCTTTCGACACAGGATACACACCCAAATGTTCTGATTAAAATTAAGAAAAATTTCATTTATTTTATCATCGATATTATTATTCGAAACACACCTTGTTAGATCGTAAAGTAACTTTTCCACCACAACGTGCACAACATCTTGTGTTACAGTATTGACAACTATGTCCGACACCATCGGCAAATTTAGTTTTCAAACAAATCTGACAGGTTGCATCAAGATCACCGCTATCCTGACGGCTAAATTGTTCTTCATTTCGTTTTCGTAGAATCGATTGTTCCAACAAAAGAACTTCATCTTGTTTTCGTCTAGAAAATTCATAAATGTGAAATTAACCTTATACATTTTACTAACTTACCTTAGTAATTGAGCCTCTTCTTCTTCTTCTTTTTTTTGACGCATAATGACCGATTCGATTATTGGACGTTCAACATCGCTTAGATGGCTTATATCAGGCATAATGCCAACCGATCCCGTTATTATCGGTCCAGTAGTCGCAAACATTGATGAAGAACTTTTGCCCGAAATCAACGATGATTGCGGTATATTTCGGCGCTGTGATAGTGGCGGTGATGGATTGTCAGGATATTGAGATTGCTGATGAATCGGAGAAACATTATGATGATGATGATGGTGATGATGATAGGACGATGATGGTCCACCACCAACGGTACCCGGAGGTTGACCTGAGGACGGTCCGGTCATCAAATTTAATAATAGTTCGGCCATTTTTTTCTGATTATAATATCGAACTTTGATCGATATGATAGGATAATGCTGACCGACATCAATTCAATCGTTTAATTATTACTGGTTTCATTGATGAAATAAAATGTTATTCGCTAATTCAAATTGATTTGTATGACAATACAAAGTTGAAAAGGTTGGATTAATTGAATAATTGGATTGGGCCGGTAAAAAAAATTCATTTGACAAATGACTACAAAAACAACAATAATAATTTGACGATGAATGGAAAAAAAATGTAAATGAAAAAAAATTCTATGGAAGACTTTCGTTGGAATTACATAAAAATCAAGATGCAAATAGAAAAATAAATAAAAAGAAATCGAAGTGGTTATATGATGGATTCAACACACAAATATTTTCGATAGAGATTCGTTAACGGATATAATGAAAAAATTGAAAAGGATTTAAAAATCTGTTGAAGATCTGTTTTGATTGATATTGATGTCGAACAATTGTGTATAATGCAAATTATTGGTTTAAAAATTCGAATTTATTGTTTCGAATTTAAAATCGATTTTTTTTCCTTAAATTTCTTCATTTCATTCAACTGATCACTGATTTGATTGATCAATTAAATATTTGAAAATCTATCACTATTATATAACGATGATAGAAATCTTCATAATGGCCTTGTAATATGGTAGACATTTTTGATGAATTATTGTAGTAATCGTATTTAATAATAATTGATCTTGATGAGTTATGGATACTGGCTTAAATAATTCTTATTGATCGATTGTGTTTGAAAGACTATTGGCTTATCATTGATTGATAAATGTTTTATCCGATGCTATGCGACCATTATTGGCTTCAAAAATAAGTTGACGAATTAATTTTGAATTATTGTGCGAGTTGTCTGCAAAAATTATTTGAATGAAATGAATTATTTAATTAAATTTATTGAGAAAAAAATTATCTCAACATAAACTGATGAAAAACGATCAAATTTTTTAATTTTTTTTTAAAGACTTACCTTGACTGTTTTATGATAATAATTTTTTTTTCTTTTGTTTCGAGGCTATCACGTGTTAAATATTATTTAAAAAAAAAACAGAATTTTTGTCTGCATGTGTGTGTGTGTGCTGGTGTGTTTTCGTGTTATAATCTGTGATGAAAGAATAAAAAACACAAAACATTAGATCAATTTTTGATTCACATTATGCTTCAACAATCCAGATGAATATCATTGATTTATCAAAATGAATATATCCATATACATGAAGATATTTAATTTAAAAAACAAATTTAAGTAACAATGAAAACACATCATTAAAATAATAATTATATTAACAATGATAATAATAGAATTGTTTTCAAATACATTTTGTAAATAGATATAGAACGGAAACAATCAAGAAATAAACAACAGAGCACAAAATCATTGACAGAACAAGAATCTAGGTGAGGCGAGTGAAACAAAACAAAAAAAAACATGAGGAATCATACGCACACACACATTAAATTTTTACTCGATTCGATTCCATTCTATTTGGTGATGAGACCAGAATATTCTTATACTCAAACATGAATCATATCATTTAATCACAAAACATACATTACTTATGTATGTTATGCTAACGAAATTCTTAGATTATGTGTGTAACATTAAAGATGAAAAAAATGTGATTATCAAAGTAGATATCATTTCTTTATTATCAAGATTGACTCAGTATAACCAAAAAAATAAAAATAAAAATAAAATAAAAATGTTATTTTTTCGACTATATTATTATCATTATTGTTATTTATTCTGAATCATTCAGTTATCTAAGTAATATACAACAAACAATAATCCGATAACAGATTACGTTGATTGAAAATATCTGTTTGTAGTAGTGGTGATGATGATACATCATATATGTGAAACAATGAACCAAACCTTAAAAGACTTATGAATCTCTGATGATGGTGGGTTATAACAAGAAAAAAAACAAATACTACAGCAATGGGTGTGTATGTGTGTAAAATCGGGAACGTCATTCACAGAAAAAAAGCTTCATTTTTTTCCATGTGTGAATCTCAAAAAAAAAACGAGAAAGAGGACAAAAAACGGAAGAATCATTTGCAAAAGATCTTTATATTGTCAATGAATGTACTATATCCTATATTTTTGGTCCAACTTAACCATCCGGCGGTGAACATAATGAACAAACATCCAACAAAATATCAAGACATTTGTGTTTACAAGAAAAAATGAATATAGTAGAACGACTATGTAATCGTTCTCCCGAAAAAAAATAGAGAAAAAAAGTTAGAAACTTCATAGAATAACATGTATTCTTTGTATAGGATTGTTGGTGTTAGTGTGGGTGGATGATAGGATGAACCAAAATAAAACCCAAGCAAAATTTTTCTTTCATTATTGTCTCATTGATTCTGATTTCAATGGTGATTGAAGCTGTGCAAAATGAAAAAATTTGTTGTAGAGGAATATACGGTCAAAATGAATAACCATCAGGTAATGTAACGACGCATGTCATATAATCTTTATTCTTATCGTTGAATTGTGATACAACAACATTTTTTCGGAACATTTCACTTTCACTTGCTATCATCGCTACCGATAACTTTGCGACGCAGGCCTAGAACCACATGGTCTCTGAAATGAAATAGAAAATTATACCAAAGTTGTAATAATGATGATGATGATGATGACGTCTGACCTGATTCAGTAGTGGCCTAGTTTTCAGTAGTTGATATATATGACTAAATGTATGGTTTTACGTTGTATAACCAAATAAAAAGCGACAAAGAACCGCGATTTTTATCGAACAAGTAAGGAAGTGAATAAAATTTAATAAAATGTAATGAACCAACTGAATGGTTGTGTGACTGACTGGTCTTTGGTCTTTCTCTCATTCTCCTTTTTTTCCAGTTAACTATAGTATGCTTGTATTTCTGTAAATGAAATGAAAGAAACTTTAAAAAAAATAATAATGGAAAAATATTTGATTGATTGACGAATGATATTTGTTTTGAAAAAATATGGCAACTTTATGTATGTAGGAAAACATCATAAAATGTTTAATATACCGGCAACAGTTTCATCGTTATTGTAACAAGAAAAAATAATTAATTAATTTGTGGGAAAAAGCAGAACCATGACCAAAACCACTGAACAAATCCATATCAGCTTCCAGTAACAGAGACACAAAAAAAAACTAAATTCTTTCATTTTGCTGTCGATCGATTTGGCCTGCCTAACAATTTTTAAAATAGTCGAATAAATTTTCTATATTGTATGGCCTTTTTGTATTCATTTTCCGGATTTTTCATTCATATTTTTTTTTGTATAAACATGATATCATTTATAGACAAAATGAAGATAAATCTGTTTAAATATTCAAACAAACATCACGGGAAGCTACAAAAAGATAATAATAACAATAAAGTATCAGATAAAATAAAACGAATGAATAAATTGAGAAAATGGATTTTTTTTTGGCAATGTTTACGCAATATGTATGTATTTCCATGGAGACTATATTCACCGGAGAAACGATGGATACAAAAAAAAAAACGATGTTAGTAACAAATAAATTTAGATCGAAATTGAAACAAATAATATTATTATATACGTGACAATAATTCATATAATCTTATAATAAGATATTAATGAATCAAAATATAGAATCTATTCATTCAATTATTACCAATGTCATATAGCAAATTAAGACAGTGCAGCACACTTTTTTTGTCATTATAAGTTCGATATAGAAATTTTTTTTTTGCACTCAAATATCAATTTTAGAAAATTGTCAACTAAACAAAATCGCAATAATAATTGACCAATGACAATTTTTTTTTGTTTCTGGTATTAATTATGGCCACGTTGTTCCCATCTCTTCATTCCGAAGAGCAACAGAATATTTAAACTCATTTTTCGTTTTCATAAATCAACAAACTAAGACAACTATTTATAGATATCATCAATAATTTTATAATGAAAAAGTTTTTTTCCTTTATTTGGATTTATAAAACTCATGGTTATGAAGGAGTTTCATTATGGATTTATAATCGAATTCTTAAAAAAGTTTGTCGCCCTTATTATTTGATCTTAGTGAAAAAAAAATGACAAAATCATATGATTAGACATTGGATGATTAAACAATTTCATGAAGGAGGAAATTACGACGATACATAAAATGAAAACTCATATTTCGCCAGACCTCACAATAGTCGATTGGACTAAATTGTCGAACAGGAAAAGATTTTTTTTTTTTTGGTCAAAGGACTTCTCATCGCCACCGCTTCAAATTTCATACCCACTCATATAATTGACAATCGTATAATTAAAGATTTTTTTAAATTCCCATTCATTTATTTTTCTATATTCAAGTTATTGTTTGGTAAAGGTGTGTATATTGTTTGCATGTGATTCATAAATGATTTAGTTTTTACTACAAAAAATGAATCATTAAAATTATAGTCATATTATAATAGTAACTGAAAAAATGATAATGATGATTATAACCATTATTTGAGTGTGACGTTGATTTTGACCTCAATTTATTGTCGTTATATATTTTTTTGATAACATAATAATGGTAATAATAAACATTATTGCTTCTGTTGTTAAGACTAAGGTAAGACTGCCACATATTTTCGAAAAGAAATTCCAAATAACCAATGTTAGATTGTCTATTAATGTTGGACCACTGGTTATCAACTCAGATTTATCCTTATTAAACTTGAGATGTTTCAATTGAAGTAACTGGTAAGCAAATCATACTAATAAAAAAAGAAAAATTCCATCATTAGATTTGTTTTTTATAGAATTTTTTATGGAATTTATTATGAAATTTACATAGGAAATATATCAAAAAAACATGAAATTCAATGAAGTAATATGATATGAATTTTTCAAATTTATGGTACACCTATATATTAATAATTTTTACAAAACAAAAATAAGATGGGAAAATCAAAAATGAATGAGGATTCAATGAACACATTAGAAATGATGAAGTTTAATGTCGATCATTTTTTCCATTTTTATCGATAATAAGAACTTGATGATGCGGCCATTGTTGCTGTCGATGATGAAGAATTAGCATGTTGATTAAGACTGCCACCATATGGATGGTGAATTACCATTAATCTTTTACGTATACACTCAATGAATGCCAACAAACGATTAGTAGCCGATGATGTCAATGACATTTGCATTGCTTGATGCTTGCTCAATGATAATAATCTTTTGCCATCAATTTTCTAATGTGAAAAAATTTAGTTTGAATTCTTTTTCAAAGGGAAAAATGTTTTTAATTTACTTACATATGCTAATATGGAATCACAAAGTTCACTATATCCATTTCTATAAAAAAATTTACTGACTTGTTTCGGTGACCAATGTGGTAACATTCGTAAATCTTGTGTTCCATCCGGTCCATCATGAACATCATCAGGATCGAAATAATGATAGGAATCAAACACTTGAACACATTTTGAATCATCATCACCGTCATTATTGCATAATCGATTGTTTGTTTTATCTGATTTCCACTGGATATCGAAACTATATTTATCATTTTCTAATTTCAGCCGCAAAAGTTTCTGCTTTAATAATGGATCTTTGAAACAAAAATGTGAACCCGTTGAATCACTCAAATCGGCTGGTAAAGAAATTGTGAATTTATTGTGATAATCAAAACGGCCACCATTTGTGATCTCTTCATTCCATGAGAGGAAATTATACAATTCTGAACGTTCACGATCTGCGATCTGAGTCCATATGTCAGTTTCTTCCTCTTCGACTAAATCTTCGTGATCCGATAAATTTGGTGATAATGAGATGAGACTTGCATTTCGAATCAATGGCGATTCATCAAAATCATCATTGGAAAATACTTTATAATCATCAACTTCTCCCACAATACTTTTTGGTATTGAATCATGCGATGATGATTGCATAGAATCATCGTTGATAATCGTTTCCACAGATAATTGTTGTTGATATGAATATTTTGATAGCGGCGATTTCGAAGGAGATGTCATCATAAGAGACTTTTTAGTGTTTTCTGTAAAAAAGAAAATCAATAAAAATTTGTGTCATCAAGTGAATAATCAAACTTACTTCTACGATTATTGAAGTTAACATATGCTTGGCTGTTCTGTCGTTTTTTCTTACTACCACCTCCATTTGAACTGGTCTGTGGTGATGGCGGACCTTGGAGTGGATATTCGACCAGATCACAGTAGCCAACCGGAAATATATTTGGGGAACAACAATCACACCATTGATCAAAATGATCAGCCCAACCGATAAAATGAAGCAACAAAAGACGACCACAGCGACGTTTAATGACGGCCAAACAAATCAGATTCGGTTCAACCATATCGACAGCTTCAAGAAGCATACCTTCTTCGAAAGATCGAGATAGACAGACGTTATGAAAATCATTTTCTGAATCATCAGTGATGAATTGTTTATAGCTAAATAAATTTGTTGGTGCCATTAAAGAATTTGTGTGTTGGCAATATTCCACCCAATCGAAGTCACGTTTATAGCCTAGAATAAAGTTCAAAAATATATCAAAACTTTTTTTAATCAAATATTTAAATTCGTATCCCTTACCTGAAGGTGTTTGTAAAGAAATGTTAAACATTTTACAGAAACCTGCCGGTAAAATATAAGGAGACGAAGTATGTAAACAAAACATTCGTTCTTCAAGTTCTAAAGGTGATGTTGATGCAGATGATTGTGACCCAAATAAACTGGTTGGTGATGAAGACCGTATAGGAGATGTTTGTAATCGTTGTAAAGGTGTTTGAGCGTCAGAGTTGGCCTCATCTATAGAAAGTACTAAAAAATTATATCGCAAAACTTTTCGAACGGTTGCTACGCATATCTGTGAAAGATCCATCGGGTTAACCACTTCTAATTTCATTCCTTTATGAAAAGTAAAATTTTAAACAAAAAACAATTTAAGAATTTAAATCAACAAACCTTCTCGAAACAAGTTATCTTCATCGATGTATTCGAATTTTTTCAACACACCCATTCTGTTCCAATCTGGTATATTTCTATTTGATTCGATATTATTACGAATATTCTGAATTCCAAGTCGCAAACTCTTATTTGCATAATCGTGAGAGGCAAACAATTTATGTCCGACTAATTGGGACCAACCGACTGGACGAATCTGTTCTGAATGTATATGAGCCCACCAGCCGGGATTGCAATCATTTGGTGCTTCTCCGTCATAGCGAACAAAACATCGTTGTCCTATCACTTGTTGAATGGTGGCCACACGAAAACAACATAAATGGGTTTTATCAATTGCTTCCACTTTTAGTCCAGGTTTTAATTTAGTCTCAATTTTTTGCAAAAAAGATGTGTATAAATCTAATTCAATTGTAGCATTGTTTCTTGAAGAGAAAAATCGCCGTACATCAGTAGCATAATTCGGATTCAAATCACAAACAATAAATGGGGCGCGATATTCGTAATTACTCTTCTGGGCATACCCAATTGGGTAAAGGTTACGAATCCGAACATTTGCCCAGAAATCATGTTTAGTAATCGACAAATGTTCAAGTCCTAAAAATCGTAATCGAAGATAATAACCGGAGTGGCCGACAATCTTAGCTATCCAAAATTTATTTTCATCCAGTATTGCGCTATTGTTATTCTTTAATTGTGGTGTAGCGAAATCGAAAGTCGATGTTTTATTTTTTGATTTTGATTTATTCGGTGGAGTACCAGGCGTTTGATTCAAAACACTAACTAGACCATTTGAAGGTTGTGGCTGATTACCATTTAGATCAAGATCAGATAATCTCAGTTCTACATAAATATTTTTAGATTGTTGCTCATCATCACAGGATGTGGGCAAAAAACTAAACATTTGTGTCCATTCATGATTTAACGGTGCGTTAGGAAATGCCCATACAGGAACACAACGATCGAAACCGTATTTTTCAAATATTAACCACCATATTGGTGGATAATATGCATTTTGTTGATGTAAAGTTTGATGCTGCGTAGGGAGATGATTCGAATGAGAGGTGGAGTTAGAAATATTATGTACATAATTTGTTACAATGACATTTTGATTTCCTATTCCTGATTGCCGCTGAAATAGATTAGAAGGCAATGATTGCATTGCCGATTCAATTGCGTCATCCAACGCTTTAATTTGTTCTAATCGACTGATTGGCTTAGGTTCAGGTGGTGGTGGAGAAATCGTAATCGCTGACTTTGAAACTTGATGATTAGTTGTTGCCGATGGTATTGAATGCCTGGAAAGAACAGGTATCACATTTTCAATTTGCTGCTGTTGTTGTAGCTGAAGTTTGACTGGTGGAATCGGAAGCGTGGAAATAGAATTCGGTTCAGGTCGAGTTTCTGGAGTGGACATTTGTTTTGAAATATTATTGCTAGAGGTAAAATTCATCAGATTATTCGGTTGCAATACTGTCGCAGCAGCCGATGATTGATTCTGAGAACTTTGAACTTGAATTTGGTTTGGTGTTTGAATCTGAAGCAAATGAGTGGGGCCACGAGAAAGATCTGGTGATTGTCCTAAATACTGTTGTGATTGGCCGTTATTATTCTGATTAATAGTTGCTAATGTATTGGTTGTTGTAGCGTTTCGAATAGGTATGATTTGAGCCGTGGAACCTGGATGTAAACTGCTAACTTGTTGATGATGGATCCGGAGATTATTTTGTTGAAGAAACTGTTGCAACTGTTGGTTAGATATCGTTGTTGGTAATGCCGATGCAGCACGTAATTGGGATTGTATTTGAATAGGTGGTGTGGCAGACGCATTTGATGATAAATTACTGCTTGGAATGGATGCCAATTGTACAAATAATTGACCGGATGAATTGGTCTGTATAGATTGTGCAGAAGTAGATGCTAATGTTGAAGATTGAGTGGTAGCACTTTGATTAGTCGATACACAAGAACCATTATGAACTAACACTACCGGTTTTTTCAGCTGATTTATTAGGATACTGTTTGATGATGATGATGAGGAAGAAGTGGTCGTAGTTGTGGACAAGGGTGTCAGAGAAGATTTATTCTGTGTTTGTTCAACAGCGATCAACGATGTCGAAGTAGGTGTATTTGACGTCATTTGTGATGAATCTGAACTATCCATCGTATTTTGTGAAATGATTGATGAATTTGAGTTATCTATCGATAGAAATGATTGTGTAGTTGTGGTTGATGTGGAGAGAATCGTAGATGAACTCGATTTTGAACGAGATCGTTTTGTCGCTGAATTGATAGATTGCAATGGTTGGCCATTTTGTTGGGAATGTTGTTGTTGGCCACTATTTCGTTTGATTCTTTTCACCATCGGCTGATGTGGAACTTGCAATACTTGCGCTGTTGGCGATTGGCCATTCGAATTCGTAAAATTCTGGTTTAATTGAACAGCTAATAATGTTCCACTGGATGGTAATTGAATTTGTCCGCCAGTTGTCGTAGTTTGAGTTGTTTGATGACCAGGTGAAGAAACGGTTACGATCTTTGAATAGTTTCGTTTTATACCTTTGGCAGATGTAGGTGAACCGACAGAACTTTGTTGCTGATGCTGGATTAATGTAGACGTTGGATTAGTTGCAATGGAGACATTAGTTGGGTCGATTTGAATTGAACTTTGTTGCTGTTGTTGTTGTTGTGATGTAACAGAAGCAAAATGCTGAGCAAATTGCTTCTGATTGATCAACGTAGGATGACCGCTTCGATTCAGCTGACTTAATTGAGTTCCCTGACGTATGATCAGCGTTCGAGGTTTCATATTCGAAGATGGAGTTGAAGAGGATGATGCATCTTGCTCGCCTCCAGTACTAGTAACAGCGATGATTGAAGATTTTCCCGAGTCGGACGATGATTGCTGAGCTGGAATTTGAATCGATGTTAAGCTTTTTAGATTCTGAGCACCAGATGTACTAGTTGTTCCTAACATAAGCACAGGCTGAGATGGTTGTTGTTCAGAACCATCGACAATACTGATACCTGATGATGAATTTGTAGTTGTTGTAGACACTGATGGTAACATTTTGAAAATTTTCAATGTTTTCGTTTGATGGGGAAGAGGATGATGATTGCTGGAGATAGCTTGTGGTGTACCGCGAACACATTGTGTAGAACAGAATTGTTTGCCTTTACCATAGAAAGTATCTCTTACACCAAGATTACCACATCGCTTACAAACACCAAGACCATCATCACTAATTGGAACTCTAGATATTAAACGAGTGGTTGTATTATTTGATCCAGTAACTGTCGATGAAGATGAAGTTGTCAATCCTGCCGATGATATGGCTATGGGAAACGTGGAGGGAGATGAGGATGTGATCGTAGTTTCGGACGAAGATGATGTATTTAAGAATTGTTTCGAGGCTGATGAAATCAATGAAGATAATTCAAATTGCTGGTTGAGAGGAATACCAGATGAAGATGTTGTTATAGTCGATACAGGTATAAGATTCACCGTTGACGATTGATGTTGTTTAACGATTCGGTAACTTGGATTAATTTTAATGTATTTTTGTTGGATATTTGAACCTCCAATTGTTGTAGTTGAAGATGTTGTCGTCGATTCGCCACTAGATTGCAAGTGAGATCCAGCAGTTGTGATTCGAAAACTGTCGGCTGGTATTTCGAGATATTGTATTCTGGATTGTGGTTGATTTTGATGATGGATTGTTGATGGAGATGATGATACAATTGCGCGATGTATGCCATTACTTGCTGATGTTCGAATCGATTGTGCTTGTTGTTGAGCTATCTGTATGACAACATTGGCCGTAGTCGATTGTTGAATGGTGCCACAGTTACTATTATCCTCTGAAACACTTGAATTTGAAGCAACCGTATCAGATGTTTGAGTGTAATTTTCTGATGAATTCTCATTGTCAACTTGTATGGCCGACGATTGGTGATGAACTTGGCTCATATTTTTTTAATAATGAATGATGAATGGTCAACGATGACCATATATAAAATGAATGCGGTAGATAAAGAATTTTTAAATTTTTAAATCTTAGGT
>ERZ500997.268-NODE-268-length-14527-cov-5.474779_pt1 | contig 14527 bp, 22 predicted proteins | sample MGYA00248826_ERZ500997 | MGnify/ENA primary metagenome ERZ500997 (study PRJEB25958, sample SAMN03398524) | human skin metagenome | study: EMG produced TPA metagenomics assembly of the Human Skin Microbiome Metagenome (human skin metagenome) data set.
TTCGATAATGATTTCCAATCAAACGATTCAATAATAACAATTTCCTCTGACATATGTTTGGTATTTTTTTCGGAATTTGAAAAAATTATTACATTTCTAACGAATAACTTTCACATCAACAATCAACAGGGGAAAAAGAAAAAATTCACAAGAAAAACAATCCATTGTGTCCATTCAATTGTCATTTTTATTTTTTTTAATGTATTTTTTTTTGTTTTCTGTCAAAAAAATTGAAAATATTTATTTCATAAATATGATGTGTGTTTGGATGTGATAAATCAAAAAAAAAATCATTATTGTGTGTTGTGATATGAATTGTGTTTTCTTGGTGATCGTTTGTTGTCATAATAAAGTCAGTAAAGTGAATGAATAATGATGATGTTTATTGTGTTGTGATGGTTGTTGTTGTACTCGATTGTCCTTGGAGATGTTTGGGTGCAAACTTTTGAAATTATGAAACAATTTCATTTCTGTTGTTGTCACTTTTTTCGATTGTTTATGTTTTTCTTATGTGTGTGTTTGTGTTAACGGTTACATCATCATACGGTTTTTTTTGTTTGTTTGATTCAACTTTTAACAGGCACATTTACAAGCGCATTCTTTTTTCGGCAATTCAGCTTGACGTTTATTTCGATTAAGACTATTGATTGGTGATGGTGGTCCATTATTTTTTATTGATTTTACTAAATCTTTACCATCATCTTTATCATTATTATCATTATCATTGATTTTATTCATTGGACGACCACTAATAATAATCAATTGACGTAATGGTTTTGGTTGTGGTTCGGATTGATGGTCATCATTATCATCAGACATTGATGGTCTTAAAATTGGATTTCCTTCTTTGGATAATTTTTGATCATCATCACCATTATGACATGAAAATATTAATTTTTCACCAGTTAAATGTACTAAACGAGGATCGGTTGTAATATTACCAAATGGTGTCATTAACTGTAGGAAAAAAATAGAGAAAATTTGAAAATAATGAGAATGTAATGAGAGAAAAGGAAAAAAGTTTTAATTATTCAATCGATCCAATGATAAGGATCATTGATCACAACTCAACTAAACTAATGAATGATTGATTGATTGATGAATCAGACAAAGACAAAAGCATAGCCTAATGAAATGTTTTTTTGTTGTTGTTGATCGATATAATTGGATTGTTGTTGATTAACAACTTTCAATCAAGGAAGAAATTTTGCTTTTTGATTTTCACATTCTATCAAATCACTACATTGTCATCAACAATCTACCTGACAGTATTTTTCATCTGTTTTTATCCTTGTCATCATCATCATCAGTCGGATAGGATTTTGGAAAAGCAATAACACTATTCAGAGATCCGGTTTCTCTTGATTGACGACAAATTCATAAACAACGTACAATTTTGAAATAGTTATGGTTCAATAATTTTGTCGTTGGCTTTTGTTTTAAATTAAAATAATTCATTAAAGATTTTTTTCTTTTGTCTTCTAACCATGGTCATCAAAAGATTTATTTTACTTCACCACTTACCTTTTTCGGTTCTGATGCAATTATCTGATTAGCTGTTTTACGTTCAATCACACAATTTACATGACCTTTTTCATCGTCGCCCATTGCATTCATCATTTCCTATATATGCGAAAAAATGTAGATTTTTGTTTGAATTTTCAAAATAAAATCTACTTACACCTGCACGTGCACTCATTCTTAAACTAAGTGGAAATTGACGTCGTCCACCAGCGGCATATTCATCATCCGATTCAGATGTAGCCATCATTGGTTCAAAATATGGACCACCAACATTATTTGATTCTGCTGTTGTAAATTCTTGACATCGCAATGATGATTTGGATTGAATATAAACCGAAACCAATATAAATGATCCAATTATAACAGTCATAAATAACATTGTTCGTGCAATTAATCGTGCAATTATCATTGCTGTTGGTTCATATTGTCGCTAATTTTTTTCCAACGGGAAAAATACACGGTAAATTCAGGTCTTCAAATTGAATTAAATACACTCAATAGAGATACATACCGATATACCGCCAATCAATTCGGTACCACTCATACTACCTGTTTCCATTTCATTTCCACTTGTTGTTACTGTTGATACACCCATCAATTTGGATTCCATTCTAGCAATACCGTTACTTATTGAATTGGATAATTTCATTTCAAAGATAGAAAAATTTTATTAGCACAGTTCAAATTGAACAAAATTCACAGAAAAACAGTTTAAATAGTCGATACACACAATACTTGATGTCAATGATGACTTTATTGAAATTGAAATCAGAAAAAAATAAAATATCAAATATACCAAGTTGAAATGAATTTTTTTTTCACCGACAATTTTGATTTGATATTTTTTCCAAACAAAAAGAGAATTTTCCAATGTTTTTTTGTCACTTTTCTCATTCAGCCATTTTTTAAATGTCTGAATTCAAAATGAAAGTTGGAGAAAACTTTTCAAGAAGAAAGTTTCCAAGAAATAGAGAGAAAAAAGAGAATTTCTCACCCAATTAATTGTTTTGTTTTTTTACTTTCTTTTGTTTTTCATGCAGAGGACAACAAATGAAACCGAAAGCCAATGAAAAAATTAAACGAAACAAAAATAAAGAGTTGGTTTACTGATCCAGGCAACAGAGTAAGAAAAATCTAAATCATAATCATTTCATTTGGTGCGAATCAAATCATATATAATAAATATCATTCAAATAAGAAATATTGGATAAGATGGCCTTGTAAATGTATAATAATAGCTTACATTATTATCATTTTAAATAAACCTTTTTTTTCTTCTTAAATTAATATAAAAAAATACTAAGATATCGAGGCCAAATGTGAGTGAAAAATAAAATGAAATGAATTGGACAAATCAATCATCAATGGTGGAAAGAAAAGTTAGGTGAAATATATATTTACATTCGAAGAAAAAGAAAAATTTCTCAAGAAAGAAAAAATAAATGAATATTACGTGCCGGAAATACACGTGATAGCTCAAGCGTAACACTACTTATTTTATTTTCGTTTCGTTTCGTTAGTAAGGAAAGAGATAAGAAAAACGCTTACATAGATGATTATTGTTGCTCAGCAGTTAGCGACAAAATAAAAATAAAAAAAGTATATCAAAATATTCAGATTACAAGGACAATTTCTTAATCGATTTTGATTATTGTGGTCAAAATTTGTTTGGGTCAAGATTATTTAGTTTTTTTAGGTTTGAAAAGCAAGCAAAGCAGAAAAAATTGATTTCATCATCATCAAGCGAACGAACGAACTAAATTTAGAAGATTATTATGAATTAGGTTATGTAGAATGGATCATAATGATGATTATGATGACTAGGTCTATTTTTGAAAAATCAAATCATGTAATGATGATGATTACATTTTCAATTGTTGTTGTTGTCGTGTGTTTGACAAGATTTCATTGGGATAGATTTCATTTTATCAAGCAAAAATGTATCTAAAATTAGTTTGTTTGATAATAATTGTTTCATCAAAATTATCATTAGTTTTGGGACAAAATTGGCTGATAGAATATCTATTACCAAAAGATTATGATCCTGATATACCACCAATAATTGATGGTGAATGTTATGTTAATTCAACTATTCGTATACATACATTTCGTATTGTGGATGAACAAGAAGTAAATTATGATTTTTTGATCATATTTTTTCAATCTAATTTGATTTAATTTTTTAATTTTTAAATTTTTAATTTAAAATTCTAATTCATTTTTCATGAAGAGTATTCGTGCCGATCTTGATTTATGTCTTAAATGGCAAGATTATCGTCTACAACCGGTTGATATAAATAGTGATATGAATGTATCCCGATGGACCGTAAATCGTTTTGGTGGTCATTATGATAAAATTAAATTGACCGAAGTAGATCGTTTATGGTCACCGGGTGTTTATTTTCGTAATTCCAAATCAACACAAATAACACAAGCATTATTACCATTACAATATATGGAAATATGGCCCGATAGTAAAACTATTCATATGTGCATCCGATTTCGTGTTTATACTGAATGTTTATTGGAATTAAGTAATTTTCCATTCGATTCGAATCATTGTTATTTTGAATTGGAAAATTGTAAGTGTATTTTGGTTGAAGAATTTTTTTGATATTAACATTTTTCATATTTCATAGTGGAACGTTTACGATTACATATGGAATGGATACAAACACCGGATGGTAATTCACAGGTTCGTGTTATGCACCGGTTTACTGGTTATTGTCAACCAATTGGTTTCAATACATTTCATCCGTTGCCAAAACATGCACATTTTCATCATTTAAATGAAGATCATCGTAAATCATTAGAAGAATCGAATGTATTCAATAATCAATCATGTGTTTATGGTGCAATGAAAATAGTTCGTCATATTAATTATTATATTATCCGCTATTATACGGGTACATTTCTTTGTATGTGTATTTGTTGTATTGGACCATGGATTACCATTCTAGCCTACCCGGGTCGTACAATTTTATCTGCAACAGTATTATATGCCGTTATTCGTGTTAGTCATACTGGTTATGATGAAGTACCGGCACGTGATGTTGTATCATTTTATTGGTGGTTTTGGTGCGTACAATTTTTCATATATTTTTGTATAATGGAATATGCCCTGGCAATTGCTTGGTTTTATTTTGCACGTGAAAAAACTGAATTTCATAAACGTGGTTTGGATACACCTGACGGGCATTATTTTGGCAAAAATGGTTGGTATCGTTATGGTGGTCATTTAATGGATCGTTTTTTACATTGGGTATATGGTCCTATTGATTTTATGGCCAGTCCTATGCATCGTAATAAAGTAGATTATTTTGCCCGGATTTTTCTACCCAGTTTAATGATATTATGGGTAATGGTTTATCTAATTGCAACCGTATCACCTTGGGCAACTAAATATCGTTATTATTAAACGAAACAAAAAATCTGTACTAAATTTTTAAAAATATGAAATTTAAATTAAAATTTGAAAATATCATCATAATGATTTGCCTAAATTTATTTTAAAAATTCATTTTTCATCAAGGTCAAATAAAAAATGACATATATAAAAAACGACATAGATTTTCTGAATTATTCTAGTTTTTGAATTTTGAATCTGTAGAATAACTTTGAACAAACCACGATGAATTATCCAAAAATATCAATTTTATCCATAATATTTGTAATAATTCAATTTTTCAATGAAATAAATGGTCAAAATTGGTTAATCAATGATATACTACCCGATGATTATGATCCAAATGTAGCACCATTAATTGATGGTTCAGTTACGATAAATGTATCAATGCGTGTTAATCAATTTGATGCCGGTGATAATCAATTGGTAATTATTGATTTTTGATTTTGCTTTAAACCATATATAATGTATTCGGGTAATCAAAAGACATTAGAAACCGATCTAACAATGTGCTTGAAATGGTATGATCCAAGAATTCTGGATTTTAATCTAACCAGTGTTTCGGATATGATTCCCGATAAAGAATTAAAAAGTAATATCATCGTTTTAACCGATTATAATGGCCGGATATGGCTGCCACAAATATATTTTCGTAATGCAATCACTACACAAATTGTAAATAGTTTTCAAATTGTTGAAGTTTATTCACATGATAAAATATTTAATTGGTGTTCACGTATCGATATATCATTTATATGTCGATTTATACTGTCGAATTTTCCATTCGATGAACATTATTGTTATTTTAAACTGCAAACACGTAAGTAAATTTGATTTTTTCAATGTTAAAAAAATTCCATTCAATTTTTTGGCTAGTTGGAACATCAATACCATATGTACGATTACAATTGCTAAAACCAATTGAATCACCTGGCCATAATAATCAATTCGTTGTACGTGAAAGTTTACTGGGTGAATGTAATCCGGAAAAAGAAGCCTTAAATCATTTTGATACGATATATCATAACCTAGTGCATCGTTGGAATGATGACAGCTGTATTTATGCTGGATTACGTATTGTTCGTCATGTTAATTACTATATTATCCGATATTATTTGCTAAGTTTTTTATTAGTTTGTATTGGTTTTATTGAATTTTGGTACCCGGTTGCACCATATTCTGCTAATGGCCGAATGGTATTGACTGTCATCTGTTTGGTCAATATAATTGGTCTTAGCCGAGAATGTTATAGTGAAGTACCTTGTAAAGATGTTGCATCATTATATTGGTGGATGTGGGGTTGTCAATTTTTTGTCTATATGTGCCTGGTTGAATTTGCATTTGCTTATTGTTGGTTTCATTATATTGCTGATAAAAAAAATGCCCGTGCAAAAGGCATTGAAAGTCCGGATGGTTATTATTTTGGTAAAGGTGGCTTTTATCGTCGTTGTGGTCAAGTAATGACCAATTTCCTGCGTATGGTTTATGGTAATATACCATTTCATGAAGATGAAGTTAATCGAAATAAAGTGGATTATACAGCTCGGGTTGTTTTTCCAGCAACATTAATATTTTTTACATTAATCTATATTGTTGCTACAATTCCAGCATGGGTGGCTAAATATTGAAAAACAAAACAAAAAATTTGTCCTATATTCATTTTTCTGTTTTTAAATTGATGACTTGTAAAAATTCATTTCAAAATAATTTAAATAAGTACATTTAACATGGATCTTTTTAAACAAATTAAATTCAAACATTAACATCAACATGATGATGATGAATATTTCGATTGTATTATTTGCATTATTTTCACTAATAATTCCGATGGTCAAATCACAGAATTGGATACTGGATTATTTATTACCACCGGATTATAATCGTGATGTAATGCCAATCAATAATGCTGATCAAAAATCTTTGCAAGTTAATGTTACACTTTATATTAATCTTTTTCGTGGAACTGATAATGAATTGGTAAATTTTTTTATTCGATCATTTCCACCTTATGGTTGTAAACTATTAACCCGTTTTTAAATATTTTCACACAGCATATCGATGCGGATCTATATCTTTGCCTAAAATGGTATGATTATCGATTATTAACGTTGCCGGAAGAAATTATACCACCACCAATAAATACAAGTGAACCAAGGAAAACATATGGAAAAATTCAGATTACCGATTATGAACGATTATGGATACCGAAAGTCTATTTTCGTAATGGTGTTCAATCCAATGTTATCAATAGTCTTCGTGATTTACAATATGTTAGTATTTATCCGGAAAAACATCGTCTCAAATATTGTCAACGATCATCAACATTATTTATGTGTCATTTTATTACATCGAATTTGCCGTTTGATGAACAAAATTGTTATTTTGAAATTGAAAGTCGTAAGTTCAACGAAAAAAAAATCAAAATCAAATTGATCTTTTCATTGAATAATCCATTCAAAAATAGTTGACATTTGGAATGATAATGTTACATTAAATATAACAAAATTTCGTATGCCCGATGGTAATGAACAATTTCGTGTTCGTGAACAAGTAACCGATTATTGTCAACCAAAAATACAAGATCCATTTAATCCAAATCTTGGCTATAATCTTACACAAAATTCCTGTGTATTTGCCCGTGTACAATTAGTTCGTCATGTTGGTTATTATATAATGCGTTATTATACACCAACAGCATTATTAGTGTTGATGAATTTTGTACAATTTTGGACGCCAACTGTATGTGCACCTGGTCGTGCTATATTTACCGGTGTTATCGAAATGACAATGAAAAGTGTTAGTATTACTGCATATGGTGAAACATCATCCCGGCATGTAACATCATTATTTTGGTGGCAATGGGGTTGTCAATTTTTTATATTTGTTTCGGAAATTGAATATGCAATGATATTTGGTTGGGCACATTTTGTTGTTGATAAACATCATGCACGGAAAAATAATTATGTACGTCTTAATAGGAATTCCAATGTTATTTTCATTTTCATTTTTGTTTTTTTGCTTCAAAACAGACAAGTCCGGATGGTTATTATTTTGGCAAAAATAATTGGTATAAAAAATGTGGTGCAGCAATAACAAAATGTTTACATTTTGTATTCGGTCCTATTGATTTTTTTGCCGATCCAGTTAATCGTAATAAAGTGGATTATTTTGCACGCGTTCTATTTCCGGCTACATTTTTCTTCTATATTTGTTTGTATGTTGTTGCCAGTTTTCCACCGTGGGCATGGAAATATCGTATGCATTAAGTTGTTCAAAAAGGATGAAAATTGACCTCTTCTTCATTGAAATTCATCATTATCATTATTGATATGGAAATTAATTAATTAATATGCATTTGGAATGAAATGAATTGAATAAATTTTTTGAATAAAACAATTGTCATCACTTTTATCAAATAAAAATTTTCACTTTTTGTTCAAATTATTCAATCATTGTCTATTTGCACACAATGATGATGATAAAGTGCTGTCTAAATTGTCTAACGTTTTTGTTGTTGTTGATTTGTTTACAATTTTTATCATTCATCAATGCTAATAATGATAATTCTGGTGATGATGATGATGATAAATTACAACCAATAACAATGCCATCGGTACCACCTGTTTATATTCGTGGGCCATCATTAGATCAATATATTAATACAATATTACCAATCGATTATGATCGTCAAAAACGGCCATTAAATCCATATACAATCGATAGTGAGTATCGAATTAAAAAATATTTGATGAACGGTATTAATAAATTGATTACTTTGAATGCAGCAATAACCAATGTATCAATATCATTATTTGTTAATGAATTAAGAGGTGTTGGTGATGTACAACAAAACTATGAAATTGATGTTACACTTACACTTGAATGGTATGAACCAAGGATACTTGCCGATCAAATTGATCGTCAACTAACAATTAATGATGAATTTCTTATTCAAAAATTCTGGCTACCCGATTTATTCATTGTAAATGCACAATCCATATCGATAATTCATTCGGTAAATCCTATACAAAAATTAATTATTACCGAACGTGGACAAATATATTATGTACGACGATTAGATGCACAGCTACAATGTTCAATTAATTTGGAAAAATATCCACATGATCATAATTATTGTGATATACGTTTTTCCACCAGTAAGTTTTTTTATTTTTTTCATTGTTTTCAATTCATTCATTCATTTTGACCATCAGTATTACATAATACCAGCGAAATATTTATTTGGATAAAAGATTTTAATGTTTATCAGGATGAATATCCACATTTTCGTGTACGTGAATGGTATACATGGGATTCATGTGCATCATATAATTATCCCATACAGGAAAATCCATGCATTGTTGGAACAATAAAATTTGTTCGTCATCTTAGTTATTATGTAATACGTTATTATTTATTGGATTTTCTTGCTGTTTGGGTTAGTTTTTTAAGTTTTTGGATTCCGGTTAATATGTGGCCAGCAAGAATCGCTCTTACAGTTGTACCATTATTAAATCTAATTACGCAAGATATATCGGTAAATAATGAAATACAATGTAATTATGTAACATCATTCCATTGGTGGATGATGTGGATACAGGGTATTGTTTGGGCCGATATAGCTGAATATGCAACAGCAATGGCATGGTCACATTTTATTGCTGATAAAAAAAATCATCATAAAAAATGGAAAGAACAACAGGATCAGATTGCAGCCGGTAACATTGCCACAATAACCAATCCATTAAAACCATATGTTGATGGTTATTATTTTGGTAATGATGGTTGGTATAAAAAATGTGGTGAATTTTTTGATAAAATGTTATTCTATTTTTATGGTGAAGTTGATTATCAACGTGATCCATATGTTCGTAATAAGATTGATTATTTGGCAAGAATTTTTTTCCCATTTTTATTTACAATGTTTTGTATGATTTATTCATTAGCAACAGCCGCACCATGGGCTGGCAATTATGACTAAACAGAAAAATAATGTTTTTTATTTTTTTTTTTAAATTCAAATTTTGTTTTGCATAAATAAAATGATTGAAAATTTTTTGAGGTTTCAACATCATTTAGTGTTTCAGTCATTTGATTGTCAACGACAAAGATGACACGAAATTGTTCACTATTTTCGACGACCATCATTGGGATTATAATTGTTTTTTACAATTTCAACAATATCGATTGTTATGATACTAGTTTGGATTTTAATCTTGAATCATTAATACCTGATGATTATAATCCAAATGTACGGCCATTAAATCCTTATGGTCAAAATAGTAAGCATATGATGATAATTTTTTTAAAAAAACTAATAATATTCCCTTCAAATTAACCCATAGCAACAACAAATATATCATTATCATTATATATGAATTTATTGAAAAATGTCGATAATGTTGATCAACATTTAGAAATGGATTTAATTATCATACAAGAATGGTATGATACAAGAATAAATCTGGATCTAATCGATGATCAGGTTATAATATCTGAATCGTCAAAAATTCGTATGTTTTGGCTACCGGATACATATATAATAAATGCATTAAATGCTCGAGTTGTTGATTCATTAATACCGGCACAAAAATTAATTATCAATTCACAAGGTCTAATGTATTTTGCCATAAGAGTAATGGCAAGAGTTAAATGTTCATTGAATTTACAATTATATCCAATGGATTATCAATATTGCCATATAAGATTTTCATCAAGTAAGTTTTTTTTTCAAAAAAGTTAATGACAACGATGACACAAGATGGCAGCAACAACTTTAAAATTTTAAAAATTTTTGTTTTAATTATCTTTATCAATCATTATGAAAACAGTTCTTTATAATCGTGAACAATTAATGTTAACATGGAAATTATTCGATATACATAAAGATGAATATCCTGAATTCAAAATACGTCTTTGGTTTCAATATGAAATATGTCGGCCATGGCAAAATCCAATCCGGCAGAATACATGTATTGTTGCAACAATGAAACTTGTACGAAATCTGAATTATTATATAATTAGATATTATCTTCTTACATTTCTGACTGTTGTTATAAGTTTTGTTGGATTTTGGTGTCAATTGAATGGTTGGCCTGCACGTGTTACTGTCATGATTATACCATTAATGGATCTGATTACTGAAGATATTGATGATAATAATGATATTCAAGTTAATTATGTAACAGCATTTCATTGGTGGATGATGTGGATACAAGGTTTTGTTTATCTGGTTGTTGTTGAATATGCTGTTGCTATTGCATGGGCGCATTTTATTGTGGATAAAAAAAATCATCGAAAAAAATTACAAGAATATCTGGCTGCACAATCACAAGGTATAGCATGGATTGGACCACCACCACCACCAGTATTACTTGGTTATTATTGCGGAAATAATGGCTGGTATGCAAGAGCCGGTCGTTTTGTTGATCGTATGATTTATTTTTTTGTTGGTGAAGCTGATCTTCAACGTGATCCTTATGTACGAAATAAAATCGATTATGCATCCAGAATTCTGTTTCCATTAATATTCTTATTGTTTGTATTGATCTATATTCTGGCTACCGTAGCTCCATGGGCAGCTAATTATAATTGATAAAAAATCAATCGTTTTACAATCAACGAAAAGAATTTTAAAAAAAATTATTTCATTGATAATCATGAAAATAATTTTTCAACATTTGTTGTTGATCGATTGAATTGAATAGATTATTTTTTGAACTATTTGTAAATAAAGCTGTTTGCATATTCCAATCTTGATTATGATCATTATTATTAAAATATCTTGGTAACGAATGATGTCGATGATGATGATGATGATTGAAAGAAACAGGAAGATGATTGTTACCATTATTAAATAATAAATCCTGATTATGATCAAGTTGATGTTCATCAGTCTGATAGGAAGATGACAATCGAGATCCGTTATTATTTAGCCATAATTCACATTCACTGATTGATCGTTGATGTTCAATGTTTGTTGACGACAGCGGGCTACTTTTAACAAAAATATGTAAAATAAAATATTAAAAAAAGACAAAACTATAAAGAGACAAATTTCATAGAAAAAAATAAGGGTCAACAAAAAAAATGTGAATAGGAAATAAACTAACTTGGAACAACAACAATCTTCTTTGTTATCAATGATCGGAATGCTGTTTATTCTTTGTATTGGATTCTGATAAGAATTATTAGTATAATGGCCAACGTCACCATCATTATTGTCAACGTTGTTGTCGTTATTATTATTGTCGGTGTCAACAATAATATTATCATTATTATTCGAATGATTTATTATCGGACGAATACCATCGACCGAATCATTGTTATGATGATGATTGTCGTTAAAGGAATGAGAATCATCCGATGCTCCCGCCATCCTCATCCTCATCATATGGGAATCATGTTGATGATGGGAATGTAAAGTGTTTGCTTTCCTATATATATGGCTTGACAATTCATTGGATTTTTTTCCATCTTGTTCGGTTTTCGTCACAATGGAAGCCATTTCATTCATATTTTTATCATCATTATTTGATTGTATAGCATTTGAAATCTGTCTAATGCCCTCATCATGATGATGATTGTCATTATGATTATGATGATTGTTATCATCATTGTAACTATTATGCACTAGTACGATTGCTGTTTTTGTTGGTGATGTTCCGCGATCCAATGATTCAATTGGCCGTGTGACAGTCATTGTTGACGTAGAAGTTGTTGTTGTCATCGCCGCTGAATCCGACTCATCTTGATTCAACAATATTACTTGTTCTATAGAAAAAAATCAATGTGATAATTGTTTATGTTGACTAGATTTGATTATAAACATACCTTCTAAATTATTGAATTTATCATTATGAATCGTAACGATTGAATGATGATTATGATCAGTGATGAATGTTAAATTGTTTTCATTCAATTTTGGTGATGATGATGAGGGAGAAAATGAAGAGGAATTGGAATTGGAAACGGATGAATTATTCTCATGGAATATTCTTTTTTTATTTATTGTTTGTTGTTGTTGTTGGTTCACTGATTTTGGTGAACGAATATTATTGAATTTTGTTGATGCTTTTGTTGTTGTGGCTGATGCTGCTTCAGCTGCTGCTGTTGTCGAGATGAATTGTCGTTTTTTCAATATACCCATTGGACGGATGTTTGGTGCTTGAAAATTGAATAATACACGCCATGAATACCATGGTAATTGTTGTCGTTGTTGCATGATTGAATTAAAACAAACTGGTAAATTGTTTTCATTTTTATTATTGAATGGTGAACCAATAAATTGTGTAGAGGAAAACATTTCCGCTTCTAACAATGAACTTGGTAATAAACAATTATTACCATTTGTTTCGGGTAATATTAAGCTCATTATACTTGATATAAATAATAATAATGTACTAAGTAAATAATGCCATGGATATTTTATCATTAATGTTTTTGATTCATCATCATTGGTTGAATTGAATTTTATATTTTGTGAAAAAATTTGCGCAAATTTAGTTGTTGTTGTGGTAGATATGTTCAATGATATTCGTGAATATTTTGATGTATAATACATTATAACAGGAAGTAGAATTAAAAATAAATGACCAAATGCCCAACATATACGAAATGCAGGACGACATTGATCATTTGGTGATAGAAGCTCATATGACCAAATAATAAGAACAATAAAAGCACTTGATTGAAATAATTTCATCAGGCCAAAACTGATTAATGAATAATCAAAGTATTCATTCCAATCGAATAGAATCATTATTTCATCGATTGAATTCATAAGACTAATGGAAGACATTGAAAAACCGGTCATCAACGTTGATAATGTTGCCAATAATGAACAGATAAGAAATGTAAATTTTCGTCCAAATCTATCCAACAGGAAAATATAAGTGATCATAATGGCCAATATATTGATGATTATACCAAAAGTGAATAGAAAATACAAACGATAATCACCGTTGTTGATGATGTTAGTGTTGAATAATTTTTGCATTAATAATATCGATGATGATGATGATGATGGATTTGCACGAATAAAATCGATTAGAAAAAAATTCAAACCAATATTCAATGTAAAATTAATCCATGATAAAAATAATATGATTATAAATTTTCTTCGCATATTTGGTAGTTGAAAAATTGAGCGTAATGTTGTATCGGTTGATTTGATATTCAAATTAGACGTTTGTTGGTCACAAATTTCATCAATCGATTGTGACGATTTTGACATGAAAATTTGATTGGATTCAATCATAGGATTACGATGATTTTGATGATGATTGTTGATTGATAATTTTAATGATTCATCTAATTGACAATCGGCTAACAATGATGAAATCATAAATTCACGATAAATTGCTAATTCGATATGTATTCGTCGCTTTAGGAAAAAAAGTAAGTGTCGAAAATTGTTTATCAATGGAATCAAATCAAGTCATAATTACCTTTAATGAATCATCATATTCCTGATCAATATATCGAAGATTTGTATGAGCAATATTTAATATTTGTTTTTCAAGTTGTTGTACATGACCATGTACAAGTTGATAGTTGATCGATTCGGGAAAAAAACACCACCAAAATAAAAATAGG
>ERZ500997.269-NODE-269-length-14511-cov-4.857706_pt1 | contig 14511 bp, 14 predicted proteins | sample MGYA00248826_ERZ500997 | MGnify/ENA primary metagenome ERZ500997 (study PRJEB25958, sample SAMN03398524) | human skin metagenome | study: EMG produced TPA metagenomics assembly of the Human Skin Microbiome Metagenome (human skin metagenome) data set.
ATCGTTTCTTATTTAAAAAAAAAAAAAAAACAAAAAAAAAAACTTGAATCTTTTTTGGAAAAATATGAATATTCTTGATTTAGAAATAAAAAGTTGGCATAAATTAATGAAAAATAAATATTATCGTTATATACATAATAATATTAATAATTTATATCATTATGATGAAATAATACGAAAAAATTATTATCCATCAACAACAACAACCGAAGAAGTTTTGTTTATCGAAAATGAACAAATCAAAAATTCGAATGAAAAAATTAAACGTCCATTTTGGAATGTAACCATACCTGGTTTGATTAGTTGTGCTTATTTTTTCGGTTTAATTGTATATCTAATTTGGCCGGATATTGTTAATGTACATCCATTTTTTCTTATTGTACCAAGTATGGTACCAGCTAATATACGTATTTATTGTTCAACAATGAGTTCAATATGGGCTGCTAATTATATTGCATTGGTTTTCTATGGTATTTCCACTCAACTAAGACAATTTCAATTTTTACATTTATTACATTTGAATAAATCAAATGGTCGTGGTTTAGATCAAAAAAATTTACAACGTTTACGTTTATATCGTGATCGTTTATTTTCATTAGAACGATCAACATGTACTTCGGTTACATTATCAGCATGGTTTGCTGTTGCATTCAGTATTATACAACAAAAACTTTGGGAACATTCATTATTTTGGTTGATTGTATGGGAATTGATTTTTTTACTATGGGTTTGTTATGCATGTTCAGGTAAATCAATCCTTGTTGTACCATAAAATTGTTAGAAAATTTTATTCTATTTTTCATTGGCCACAACCATCTAATAAATGAAATAGACCGAAAAAAACATAATGATATTTATTTCTCATATCATCATCATCAGAGGTTTTTTAAAAAAAACTATTACAAGTCATAAAATTTGGTTGAATTTTATTATTATTATTATTTCTGTTGGACCGCTTATGGAGCGAATAATAATCACATATTCTTGTCGTATGGAATCGACAAACACAGTCGGTGTCGATTCCGTGTTTCGTTTTATTGTTGATTCTGTCCACCAAACACCCACACACACACACACAACGAAAGATAGAAAATTTCGACATTATAGATACACGAAAAAATTGGAAAGCACGTTCCACATTAAAAAGATAAAAATAAAAGGCAGAGTTTTTTCAAAAAAACCAAATTCTTTTTGATAAACAAAAAGGGATTCTATATATAAATAAATCTATTAGTTAAGTTAAACTGTTGTTGTTGATGTTTTGAAATTTAATTTTCTCTTTCTGGACAAAACATCTCTTTTTTTGGCTTGTCAATTTTCTCTACGTTAATCTCTCTCATTGATCCAGTTTGTTTTATGTATGTATATGTTTTCCATTGATGATCATCTGCTTAATGGGATGGGATGCAAGTTTTTTCAATTTTCAATTTTTCGTTTTATATATAGGAAACGAGACTTTGAAAGAGAGAACAACATTAACATTTTTTTGTTGAAAATTCGTGCTTTGTATTCGTGACACAAGATTCCAGATATAAAATTTCTAATCTCCTATTTGGAAACTGATTTTCAACCCGTTTTTTTGTGGAATTCTATTAATAACCGGTAGTTTCCAAAGAATTAATTCAATGAATGATTTTGTTTGCGATGGATGAAAAAAACCGAATACGAATTTCATCACAACGACGGAAAACAACGACAACAAAAAAGTCATTTGGATGCAAATGTTTTCTTGAAAAAGTAAACAAAAAACATTGACAAATAAAAAAAAATGCAAACTTCTTTTTGATAATTCTTCAGGTTATTCTTTCACACAAAAGCAAAGAAAAATAAAGTGGCTAAAAATTCAATGAATGAATGAAGAAAAACTTGACTAAAGCTTAACTAAAACAAAAAACGGTAAGCTTCCTATATTTTGTTGAACAATTAATCAATAAATTGTGAATCTAAATAGAAAAACGAAACAAAAATTTTGCTCATCTTGACGACAACTCTCAAGTGGTTTTTTTTTGTTTTCAGATAAATAAATAAAAATACACTTCTGGCGCCCATCGTTTAAGTGTGTGATGATTTTCGGGTAAACAAACATATTAGATAAGAGAAAGAGAGAGATGTTTGTTTGTGTGTAGATAGAGCATCCGTCAATCACACAAACACAGACACATATAACATATAGGGGTCGATTCTGATTTGGATTTTTCTTTTTCTGCAAATCAATGAAAGAGAATCGAAGAATATATGATGAAGAAAATTGTTTACACTGTTTCTATTTTTGATTATTATTATTAACTTTCTTTTCTTTTTCCTTTTTTTTCATCAATTGCCAATTCGATTCATTCAGAAATAAAAGAAGAAACAGAAGTTTTTTCCGTTTTGCGAATATCTTTTTTTCCATTTCATTTCTTCATTTGTCTTTCTTTTGTTTCACTAACTCTCGAATCTTTTTTCTTTTCTTTTTTTCCTTACGTGATATTAAAACATTTGGAAACAAACGAAATGAAAATCAAAATGAGAAATAGAGAGAGGTGTATCTCAAGATATTGGAAACAAACGAAAAAAACTGATAGGAAATCAATCGACTGGGTGAAAAAATTGTGAACCTGTGTATTGTATGTGTGTGTGCGATGGATGCTCGAGAATATTATTATTATTATTATTAGGATTTCAGGTTGTGATTTCCACTTGATATATTTTGATAGAGAATCATAATATTCAAATAACCAAAACAAAAGTAAAAACTATACTCTTGACTATCAAATAAACTATATATTCACCAATATACCAGACCGATTGACTGAATAAAATCGTTCCGAAATCATCATCCAATGATGATAATAATAATGATGAAAAAAATACAATATTTTTTTGCACATGATTTGCATCCATTCATCCCATCATTGCGAAATGAAAAAAAAAAAGAAATAAAGAGAAGACTTTACAAAAAAAAACTTTATATTATGTTCGGAATATTATTCTTTATACTGTTTCATCAACAAATCAAAGGTGCATATGAAAAAACAAAATCAAACCAAGCCGATATTCCCGTTTTTTTTCAATAATATCTTATTGGATTGGAAAATATCTATTTTTTTGGGAGAAACAAAGCAGAACAAAAAAAAAACAATATTGAATTGCACCAGATGTATATAATTAAAGTTTTTTTGTTGTTGTTCAGAATGATTTGAAGGCAATTCTGGATGATGAAAAAAATGTATGATTGTGATCTGTGAATCTGACCAGCTATTGGTGATTTTGATACACCTGAACGAGAAAATATTCATCAATTTTTGATTAATTTTGGATTCTTATCATTCAAATTGTGTGGATGACAACAATCAATCGATTCGATTGATTGATTGATAAGTAAAACAAAACAAAATCACTCGGGTAACCACAAAAAAAATCTGAATACAGCTAATCAATGAAAAACAAAAATCGTATTGTTTTTTGTATTTTGTTTCACTTGAATTAATTTCTATTCTGAGATAATTAAATTTTTTGAAGAAAAAAAAATTCAATTTTGCAATCAAACAACGAAGAGAAGGAAAGATTCTAATTAATCAATGATAATAATGACAAAAATAGAAGAAAAAACCAAACAACAAAATCATTATTTTTGGCAAAATTTCGTCGAAATCTCGAAACAAACAAAGATTTGCAAATTTGGCACCCACACACACACAAACATGTGACTTTTGTTTTTTCATCAAACGAAAAAAGCGAAAATTCTTCAAACGTCATTCATCGAAAAAGTGAGTGAAGAAAATTCTTCTTCTTCTCTGAAAATTCTATCATTCGAGAGAAAATACAAACGAAATAAATAAATAAAAACAGACTTTGTACGAATGTTTTTTCGTATAAAAATCAAATATGCCCGTAAGTCAAAAACGAAAATTTTTTTTTGTCATCCAAACAAACAAAACCAATTGCAACATATCAAACCAAAGCCAAGTCGAGCATCATCGATGTGTGATTATCATCATCATCATCGAAGACTTTTTCATTTCGGAAACAAAACAAAACAAAAAAATAGGAATTTTTATCAGTAAAGAAAAATATAGACTTTTTTTTGTTGGTTCCCATCTCCGCCTACTATACACTACCTACCAAATCAACACCATAGCAATGAATTGTCGTCATCATCATCATCATATGTAAATATTTAATATCCGGATAGCGAAAACGAAAAAATAGAAAAATAAATTTTCGAATGTTTATATGTGTCTATAACCGTAGTGTTTGGAAAAGCCAAAGAGAAAATAGTTTCAAGGCAGGAAAAAGACGAAAAAAAATCCTCATCATTTTCAAGCATCGATGATGATGATAAAGTTCAAATATTAGGTTGGATCTTTCTTCTTTCAATAGCAACAGCATTTAGAATTAAAAATGAAAAAACGAAAAGAAACGAATTGATCAAAAATGATGATGATGATTGAGCTGTTAAACAAATAAATAAAGCTACTGAAAAGAATTGATTCTAGTTTGGTTGGTTGCTGGTGAAGTGATGCAAACAAAGCTGGAAAGAAAAAAGTGTCCGAAAAATCCCAACGCCACCTTTTTATTTATTCAATTTTTTTTCTTTGGTTCACAAGAAGTGTGCGTGTGTGAATGATTTTTTTTTCTTCCAAAAAAAGAATTGTAACAAAAATAAAAGATCAAATCAGAGCAAGTGTGAACAAATCCTCAGGCATTTTCTCACCACAATTATTCATTATTCATCATCATCAGTGTGGCGATTGATTTTTTCTGAAGAAAAAATGATTCAATAGAAATTAGATTTTTTTTCATTTTAAACCCGTCACAACTCTTTTCTCATCTAAAACATTTTCGTTTAGCAGAATATTTCAAAATATTTTAGCCAGTGAATGAACAAAATGGATCGATAAAATGAATGAATAATATTCAAGGACTAAGGATGCTAATGATTCTTGATATGAGAACATACACCATGCACTAGACATAAATACCATTCATACCAGGATAGGTTAACTGAATTTTTTTTCAACTTTCAGTCATCGAATAACTAAACCAAACCAAATGACGATAATGTTTGTCGATCATCATCGTAATCATCCTCAGGAAGAAAAAAAAAATGAAACGCGTGTGTGTTATGCTGGATTGGGATGTTTTTTTTCGAGAAAAAAAAGGCAAAAACAAATTCTTCAAATTCCTGAATGTCTAAAAAGATGTGCTCATTTTTTAGACAAAAAAAAATAGGAAAAAAATTCCCATTCTACAGATCAAAACTAAACGAAACGAAAAAAAAACAGGACAAAAAAGCAAAATTCCACATCCAAATTCACATTCATTCATTGATCATCATAAAGGCACATTCTAGGGCTAAAAAGAATGAAAAAAAATGTTTAAGCCATATGCAGGCAGGCAGGAAGGCAAACAAGCCGAAAAAAATGTTGTTGTTATCGATGAAATGCGAATAACCAGGGAAACACGAATCTGAAAATATTTTTTCTTTTTTTCCTTTTTTGACATTCTGCATTTTGCTTCACATCAAAAAATATGCTTGTTTGTTTGATGGTTATATGTCACAACGACAACAAGATGATGATGACAACCGAAAACAAAAACAGAAAGAAGGGAAAAATTCATTCATTCATTCCAGACTAGGTTCCTCGAAGTATTTTAAAACAAAAAAAAACTTTTTGATCCAAAGGAATTTTTCAGAGTTCGTTTCGGTTTTTTATGTTTGGAATGAATATAAAAATCATCGATACAATCGATATTTCGGAATAAACAAACATATACATCTGAATTATGGTTGGATAAAGAAAAGGTCATAATTCATTAATTGTATGGCCCCAACCAGAGAAAAAAAAGGATCAGCCGATTTCATTAAAAGCTTACAATCAAACATCGATCGATGTTTGTGTTTTAAATGAAAACAAATGACATCACTATATGGCTATTATAATCAACAAAAAAAAACCTGACTTGAAGAAGAAAAATATTGGATGCGGATTTGTTCGAAAGGGATTTGAAAGAAGGATGTCAAAAATGTCAACAGCTAACTGTCGTCGTCATTTATACACACTGCATGTGGTAAACATCCATATAAAACGTGCTTTTTTGCAATTCCGTTTTAGGATGAAAAATTCTCTCTCTCTCTCTCTTGGTTCTGCGTGAATAGAATTGAAAGAAAATCGCCAGGAATTCTATCTATCTATGTATGTATGTTCATTTTGGACATCAATGATGATGATGATCTAGGATTTTTGTTTCGTTAATATCAAATACAAAAGGCAATTATATTTGTTTTCGATAGCAAAAGATGACCTTAATCTTAGTTAGTGGTCCTTTTTTTTGCTGGATGACATCTTTGTATTTGGAAATAGTGTGAATTGTACGAGAATCATATGAATATATAAATCAGAATCAAGAAGAAAAAGAAAATTATTTATTTAAAACATGTTTTTCTATTTTATAGTAACAGTAGTAAAAACTGGTGACATATTCTTCCTGCTGAGAGTTTATAAAGAATTTTTTTCAAATAAATTAGTTTCGATTTCTGAAGATTGAAACTAACACTAACACCACACAGAGTTAAATAATAAATTTTTATTGAAAATGGAAACAAAAATCCAATTGAAAAATGCAAATATATCCCATATATCGAATAATCAATTTTAATTGACAAAAACAAAAACCAAATTTTCTGTTACAGAATTGAAGAAAAAAACTTGATTTTTCAACAAAAATGAAAAACAGAATAAAATTTTTACGATTATAACACTTTTTTGGTTATAAAGTGACACATACCAGAGAGAAAAAAAGATAAACAAAGAGAAAACCAAGAGACCTGGTGTGTCTGATGAAAGAATTTTTCGATCATCAAATGAACAAACAAATGACGATGATCCACTGAAAACAAAAGGAAGCCATAAAAATTCCAGATAGAAAATCGAATGGATCATCGATTTTTTTCTGAATTTTTTCATTGAACATAATGTTTGTTTGTTTGTTTGTTTGCATGAGTTATGGGTGTATGTTTTTGTTCATTTATGGCCCATCGATGTGATCTAGACCAAACCAGATGAGAAAAAAGTCTTTTTTGTTTTGTTTGGTAACATGGCTGAATCGGATTGTAATGAGAGGATTTTTGTTTTTGGAATATTGAATCATTTTGATGATAAAACAACCAAAAAACATTATCTTTATGGATTTTTTTTTGTTTTGTTTATTCATACTAAACACAAAAAAAAACAACCAAGAATCATTTTTTTAGCTTAATGTTTGTTTTTTGGTTAAGCTTAACTATAGAAATAAAAATTAACAATTCAAATTGAATGGAGAGAAACAAAAAACTAAACAATGACAACACTTGATCATCATTATCATTACAACAACGAATGGGCGCTATAAAAACAATAACAACAACATCACTGGAAAAAACCTTTTTGGTCCTATAAAACAATCAATGTTTGCAAAAAAAGATATTTTCAAGTGGATCATTTTATTCGTTTAAATTTTATTTTATTTCTTGTCAACACTGCACATCCCATTCATTTCATTCATTATGTTCTCAATCAGTCAGCACTGTCAATGAATTTTTTTTCTTCAAAATTTTTTTCATCACATGCAAATAAAGCAAAAAAAAAAAAAAGAAATTGGAAAATAATTTTTGTGTCGAAATAAAACCAAGAGAAAAAATTTACATTATTTAATGAAAAGAAAGAGATCAGCCTATATATACAGAGTGTGAATGTAAAGTTTTTCATTCAAAAACTGAAATAAAATTAAACGATACATTGATTGATGAGTTTTTGGTTGTTTCAAAGTTTACCAGTTTTTGCAACCAGAATAAATATGATCCAAAAATAAATTTTTTGAATACAGGAATAATCAACATGCAGAGAGAGCAATAGAGACATGACTAGAAATTTAAAAATTCTGTGTTTCACACCGCGAGAAATAGAGTTCAGATAGTAAATACATCTTCATTAATGTCATGTGAAAGCCAAATCCTATGTGTGTGTGTGTGTGTGTGTTGTATGCATCATTTTGATTAGCAAAATTGTTAAATTAATTCTAAACCAAAAGAAAAAATGGAAAATTGCGTTGATGCGTAAATTTTTCTATTTTTTTTACTTGGAAAACAAGTGATGAAATTTTTTTCAATAATAAAAATATGAAAAACACGTAACGGTAAACACGTGACAGTAGACCACAAAATGTTTTATTTTTCTAATGAATTTTTTTTTGATTGTTTTTTTTTGTAATTTTAAATGATTCCGAAAAAAATATTTGAAATCAATCATATTTGATTTAAATGATTTTTGTTTCAAGGAAATAATTTGATTGTGATGACTAATTGTGAAAACTGACCAACATTTTACATTGTGTATTTGTGTGGCCAAATGATCCACGATTGTTTTTCTGGGTTAAATTGGAAACATCATACGGTCTTTTGAATCAAATTGTGTACCGAGAACACACACACACGTAGCCAAAAGGCTATTTGGTTTTGTTATAATAAAAAAAAAATTTGCACGTGCCAACAGAGCAACGTTGATAGAGCACGTGTTTCGATCCAGAAATTTTTATTATTATTATTATTATTTAAACGTTCATCACTATGAAGCAAGTAAGTAATTTATGAACAAAATACACACACACAGCGAACAGGATTTTGATCCAAAGTGAGTGAATATAGTGGTGAGTGATTATCTGACCTTTTTTTTTGGCTCTTAGAGGGGAAGTATCCTGGTAATCTTTTTGTTTGGGATGATCAAATAGAAAAAAACGATCCAAAACTGGAAAAAACGGAAAAAAGATTGTCACTATTGACACACACACTCGTTAACTAACAGTGTTCATATTGTCGGCATGGTTTTTTTGGGGAGTAATTTGTCTTTGATTATTATTCGGGTTGGTTGGTATATACAGATCAAACAAACAAAAAAACTGATAGATTAGATTAGATAGATAAAACTCGAAAAAAAACATAATAATTTTCATTGATCAAATAAGTTTAGTTGCAGTTTGTTTTCATATCAGATTAATATTGTCGATCAAAAATGACCAGGCAAAAATTGAATAAAATGAATGACTTTATTAGCAAAAGTTATCAACAACAAAAAAATAACATTTAACCCAAAAAAATTGTAATCGATTGGCTGAATGACTGGATGAATGGAAAAACTACGCAAGTTTTATTCGTGTATTTTGGATTATGTAAACAAGCCATAAGTCATGTCATATTCACATTGACAAACAACAGTACAAACATAATCCACATGAAAAACTTATTTTGGTTATTGATCCGGGTTATTTTTCAAATTGAATGAAAAATTGATCGGATAATTCCCCAATGGGTTATTCGAGATTAACATGACTGATCCATTAATGGAACAGGTGTTTGAATATTTTTTTTTTCGCAAAAAAAAACGGATTGAATCGACTATGAATAAACGTAAATGACGCCCGAAAAAATTTGTTAAATTAATTGTAAAGAATATTTACAGAGTTTAATGGCGCCTAAAGCTTTACATCCACCATACCACATTACATTTGCGTTATGTAACGTAAAAATTATACGTAAACGTTATTCATATCTACGGGAGAATAACAACAACAACAATAAATTATTCATTTCATTTTTTTTCTCTAATAAAAAAACATTAAAGTTTTTTTTCTGCTTTTGTTTTTTTTCGGGTTTAAAATACACACAATACTGGGGCATCTTTTAAATGGTCATACGGAAAATATGAGAAAAAAACATCAAATGATTTTTTTTTGGAACAAACCAAGAAGAAAAAACGACAATGTTTAGAAACAAAAAAAAATCACAGATTCTTGATTTGTTCGGATCGTTGAATTTGGCCACCTGTGCCCTTGATCTCTCTCACCGGAATAAAGTCAATTCAACACAAAAGCAAAACAATAAAAAACATTCAGAGAAAATCTCTTTCTCTCTATGTGTGTTGATTTCGATATTGGGAAAAAAGGTTTTATTCGGTGAATATTCTTCTATTTCACCATTGTGTTTTCAGGATTAATTTTTTTGTCTAAATTGAATATATCCTATTGTCTTGTTTTCTCAATGTGTTTCAACGGAAAAAAACATTGAAATCTCATTGTTTTTTTCAAAAAATGTTGAAATTGAGAAACGAAAATGAAAAAAGATTCTGAAATGAACATGTTTCATCCGAGAAAAATATGTATTTTTTGTTTGATAAAGTTTCAAAAAAATGTTTCAGGAAAAAAATCCATGTTTAACTTTTTTCATTCAGCAAGGAAAATGGATACAACCAAACATTTTCAAGCAATGCAACAACGAAAAAAATCCAAAAGAATCAAAGTTTTTTTTCTTTCTCTTTCTCGCTTTTGCTCAATGATTGTCACATGTGAAAAAAAAGTGACAAAGAATTTCGTATGGATCTTTTTGCTCTATGTTTTTAGGAAAAATATGTATTTGTGTTGGATGTTGCAGCAGCTTGTCATAACAAGTTCAACTGGAAAAAAACGAAAAAGTATAACACAGGAATACACATTTGAATCAAAAAAGAAAGAAAGAATATTTTTGGCATGAAAATAACATGGATGGATAACAACGATAACAACCGACGACAATAGAACACAGGCAGTGTATGTATTTATGTGATGTGACAGACAGATTTGGAAAAACAGAAAACTTGGCGAAAAAATTCTCAACAGTTTTTTTTTTTTGATTCTGTTGTTGTTGTTGTTGATTCTTTGATTTGAACATTGATTTTTAAAACATGGCATATGTTTGTATGTTTGGAGATTTTTTTTGTTTTGAAACAAAAAAATTCAGAATAAATGTTGTTGTCGTTGTTCCAGGAAACATATCGTTTTGATTTCAAAACAACATTTCTTTCATGCTTTTTCTTCAAAGATTGCAAAAATACTTGGATATTTCTAATTGATTATTATTGAATGGAAAATCTGATATCCAGGTGTGTTTGTACTAGACAAAATCAAAAATATATGCCATGAGAAAGCTATGTAAATATTATTTGTTTTTCAAATCAATCAACAAATCAAACATCATCGATCGAAACAAATCTTAATCATTTGATACACACAGTTAGATATTCAATCATTGATCAATCAAACATGATTCAAAGAAATAGTTTCATCTTCGATCTTGTTGGTTGTACTTACTTATTATAATCATTTTTACAATAAATTTTTCTTTCACGTATATAGCACGAATTCGTGAGTATTATACGACAAACAGTACATTGTAAACATGATTCATGCCAATAATGTTCATTAACAAACATTAGATAACGATCACGAATTGGTTGATGACAACCAATACATAAACATTGTTGTTGTTGTTGATGTTTTATCATTGACATTCTACTATTACTATTTGTAGTAATTGCAGTAGTTGCAGAGGTGGCGCTAGTAGTTGTAGTTGTAGTTATCATTGTCGATGTTATCGATGAAGATGATAATGTTGATGGTGATGATGATGTTGATGATGATGATGATGAAACAATCATAATCATTTCCATTGGTGTTTGTACAATTTCCATTGGTGTTGATGGTGACATTTCATTATTTGATTGATGTGGATTATGATTCGAATGATGATGATGATGTCCGTTCGTTATTTGTGGATTATGATGATGAGGATGATGATTAGATCCTGGAGTAATTGCACTGGCTGATAAATCGGCCGTATTATTTATGGATGATGTTGTTGGTGGAGGTGGTGGTGAAGAAAGCATCGTTTATCAAAACGCATTCGATCCACAAAATAAAATCGATTCAATCAATCAATCAATCAAGTGAAAGTGAATTGAGATTGTAAAAATTTTTGAAAATAACCTCGAAATATGAATAATGTGGATGTGAAAAAAAAACAAATTTCGTTTTCGTTTGTTTAGTTCTTATTTCAAACAAAAGAAAACGAAAACGTAAAAAAATTGAATCCTTTTTCTTTTGGCTGAATTTGTTTTTTTGGTGCGAAATTTTTTCGTTGTTGTTTTAGACAAATAATTGATAAAATTCACAAGATAATTGTCTGATGATATTGGTGATCATAATATCATCGTCGTTTTCTGTCTGTTTTCCAATTCCGCACCTAATATGATGATGAGAAAAAGAAGAGGATTTTATTATTGATTTGCAATTTAGTAAAAAAAAGAAGAAAATTTTTAAAACTTTGTAATGAAATTGATCATTGGAAAAGAAAGGTGAAAAAATATTATGGAGAAAAAAAATTGGGAGAAAAAGAAAACATTTTTCAAACCAAACCGAAAAAATGATAGGTTTAATCAATCAATCAAACGAACGAAAAGAATTTGAAACAAATTTTCTGTTCTGATATACTTTGCTGAAAAAAAATCGACTGACTGACTGACTGGATTGATTGATTGAATGAATGAATGAAATGAATGGTTGACTGGATTGTGGATTTATTTACCAAAAAAACACGAGTTGGCGCCATCACTGAAATTCCATCATCATCAAAGTGAAAAACATGGTGACATTTTTTCGTTTGTTTCATTCGCTTCATTTGATCCGATTTGAAACAACATAGCAAAAAAAAAACACGCAGATTTTTTTTTGCTATTTTGACATTGTCACCAAATTGAAAATTACGTATTTTGTCAGAAAAAGAAAAAAAAGTGAGAAAAAAAAATCCAACCAACTCGATTGGCTTGGATGATGATCAAAAAACAACAACAGAAACCACACAAGCTAAAAACAATTGCTGGTTGCCAATCAGTCGATAATGATAATGATGATCATCATTATCATCAAAGTTTTTTTGATTTTAAATCAGAAAAAAAAAGGTAAAAACAAAGTAATGTCGCCTTACTTTTTACACAAAAAAAAAAAAACAAAGCAAAGAACCACCAATAAAATGACAAAACAAGAAAAAAGAATGGCAGTGTTATCAATGAACAACGAAACAAAAACAATACCATTTAACACTTACCTGGTATGATTATGGGAAAACAAAACATTGGGGGAAAAAATCACCATCATCAAAGGTTTGTCAGATGATAGAGAGAAGGATAGGATTTTTTCGTTCGTTCGTTCGTTAAGTTTGTTCCGAAGAACAACATTAGAAATGATAAGGAGACGGAACGTGTTGTGATGAGATGTGATATTTGAGGGATTTTTTTTCGTTGATTTTTACAATATGAAAGCATACGGGGAATTATTTTGGAACAATATTGGAAACAAATATTGATAATGACGATGATGACATAAGACTATTATCAATAGTGATAAGCATTATGTTATCATCATCAATAAGTTTTTTGTTGATGATGATAACATTTTAATTATTACCTGATAATATTCTGATGTAATTCTTTTGGAATGATTATCAGTATTTTAGAGAAAATCAGATTAACCAATAATTTTTGTTTTTGGGTTCAATTCCTTTCACATCGATACAGGAAGAAAGCAGCAAGAAATTTTTCAATCAATCAAACAAATATCGATAAGTGATCGATTGGTCATAATCATCATCAAAACAGCATGATATCATTCGATTCAATTCAAATCACAAAAATAATGATTTGGTGAAATGATGACAGCCATAAAGTTTGGAGAGAAAAAATCATTTAAGATGGCTGAAAAAATTGTGGCGAAATACAAAACAAAAATACAAAAGATGAAAAGATGATGAAATAAAATCAAATAAATAAACAAACCTGATTATGATGATCACCTGATCATCGATTTAATTTCTTTTCTGACCACATCATTATCATCGGAAAAAATGATGATAATAAACAAATATCGAACGTTATTGTTTCCCATTCAAACGCGGGAAATGTCTTTTTGTTGTTTTGCTCGAAAAACAACTATTTACACCTTGTGTGTTGGTTTGGGTATAAATTTCCTTTGTTTTTGTTTGTTTTCCGAGTGATTTGTTTTGGCGGCATTTTTTTTGTTGTTATTGTTGTTATCAGATGATGATGTCATAACGTTTATCTTTCATCAATTATCAATATCGATTGATTGATTTGAAGGTCAATCCAAAAAGATTAACAATGTTTTCTTGAAAATTTCCAAATCAAATAAAATGGTGATATGATGATGATGATGATACTTTGAAAATATCATATTTTTCGGAAAATGACAATACGCAATCGTAATACGTAATAATCGATTGATCTTTGATTGATCATCCACCACCAACAACAACATCAACAATGATGGTTATTGTCCATCAATCCCTTTCATCAATAACTAATGACCATTCAAAATGAAAGTTACTCAAGCCAAAAAAATTTCAAGATCATCTTAGATACTGATGAAATGCAGACATACAAGTTGAACTTTGAATAGAATGAGTTACATCATTGTTCAATCTATCTATCGATAATCAATCAATCAATCATTGGATCGATTTTCTATTTGATTTTGTCCAGAAAAAAATGAAAAATGAAAACAAACAAATTTTGAATTAATTATCTTCTTTTTTGATGAATTTTTGTCTTTTGAAGATGCTTTATTGCAAAAACCTTCTGGATAGTTTTGTTCAATGAAATTGATGAAAAA
>ERZ500997.270-NODE-270-length-14467-cov-5.484804_pt1 | contig 14467 bp, 15 predicted proteins | sample MGYA00248826_ERZ500997 | MGnify/ENA primary metagenome ERZ500997 (study PRJEB25958, sample SAMN03398524) | human skin metagenome | study: EMG produced TPA metagenomics assembly of the Human Skin Microbiome Metagenome (human skin metagenome) data set.
ACCATATGAAGTGGCATATGTTTTACATGATATTGCTAAATATATACGTGATAATCAATCGAGAGAAACTATTCAAATACCAAGACCTTATCTTATACGATTACGTTCAATTTTAGCACATAAAAAACCAAATGAAGCTTATTTGAAAATATTTAAAAATCTTTAACAACACAATGTTTAAATGAATGAATGAAAATTGAATTGAAAATTATTTTCGCCATTGAGATTCTTTGTCCGTTAATGGAACATACATGACGCCCATGACACGTTTTGTCTTCACTGTACCATCAGCCAATTTATCAATTTGTTCCAATGATTGATCACCACCACGTGGTCCTACCGGAATAACCAATCTACCACCAGGTTTTAATTGATCGATTAGCTATATGAAAAAAAATCGATGAAAAAATTATCCGAAAAAAGCTATGGAGACATACATCTTGAGGAAGAACCGGTGCAGCCGCTCCAACATGAATCGCATTAAACGGTGCATGTTCGGGACATCCTTTTCTACCATCACCAACTAAATAACAAGACAAAAAAAAATAAAATAAATTTAATTTTATCATTAAAATTTATCGTTTTTTTCACCTTTAATTACAACTCTTTTCGATGATAATAAATCAGCATTTGCTTTTTTAATATTTTCCAATGATTTTGTAACTAGTTCAGGAATATGTTCAATACCAATAGCTTTACCTTGAGGGCCAACCTTGAAAATGAGAGAGAATCGATTGATTAAATTAATAAATTTTATCAATTCACTTACCATCATTGCCATACATGCAGTAAGATAACCGGAACCCGAACCAACATCTAAAACAGTTTCTCCTTCGACAAGGTGATCTTTCAGCAATTCTAAAGCATATGCATGCTGTGAAGGGAAACATTAATTGTCAAAATTGCAATTGATTTGATTTTTTACCATATGAGGTGCACTGATTGTAGCACCATAACCAATGGACATTGGTGAATCAACATATTTTGAGCTATCGACAAAATTACCACGATCAACCGTTAATAATGCATTTTCGACACGTGAATCCTGTATGATACCATTCTCTATTTTAATCGATATTTTTTCGTTCAAATTGTCATTCGTAAACAAATATTTAAAAAAAATAAAACTTACTTTTTAAATTTTCAACCATTTCTTGATTTGTTTTTCCATGCGATCGCCAAGCCATATTGGTATTGATTAGCAATGATGATGAATAAAATAGCAAAAATGTATACTTTTGGGTAAATTTTTTGATGATCGGATTTCGGTAATCAATTAAACGCATCGGTATAATCAATTTAGACGTATTTTTTGTCAACATTCGAAAGATCAACAAAAACAAAAAACAATAATAATATTCACAAGTGTCGCCATCAAGTATTGAAAATTGACAATAAAATACGTTCAACAAAAAACTAATCAAAATGTTTTTTTGGTCTTTTTTTTTAAAAAATAATTATCATTATTTATTCGTCATTGGTTCAACTTTGATACCAGTCAAAATAAAACCACTACAAGCATTCATAACTGCTTCAGGTCTTGTACGATCATTTAAAACTTGATATTTTCTTAGCCATGTTTCGGATATACGTAAAAATGCACATTGATTTTTTATCCTTAAAAAACATTCTTTGAGCGGTTCAATGAATGGTGAAAATACAACAAATGGACGTGAAATAGAAAGAAAACATAAAAGGGTTTCAGTCAATGAACAAAGATCATGATGTTTTGACATTAATAATAATGCATCAAGATTTTGTTCATTTAAAATTGTTTTAGCTTTTTCTTCTTCTTCTTGTAGTTTTATATTTGTTCGGGATTTTTTTCTTAAATTTTCGGAAGAATTATTATTATTCGTTGCTTTTTCCATAAGCAAACAGGCCACTTGATTGAATGAAATACAGGAAAAACATTTTTCCATAACCGACAATGGAAAATTTAATGCATTTACAGCTTGTCGTTGACCAGCATTACAAATATCGGCCATATCCACTTGAACGATTGTACAATTTCCAGATGTTTTTTCAAATATTGATGCACTCAATATACCCAGATTTGAATCGACAACCAAATATTTTCCACCAGCCATTATATTGCTCAATGTAAGCATCTGAGCTAAACTATCGATCCTAAGATAGCTAAAAGAAGAAGAAGAAGAAACAAAAAAGTTGAAATCAGAAAAATGTCAAAAGTTTGTTTGTTTGTTAGTAAGATTGATATTACTTATTCTTGCTAGGACTTTGTGAATAATACATTTCCATTAGAAGTTTGGCTGTTGGTTTCATAACTGTTACAAGGCAAACATATTTTTGTTGTTTTTTTTGCAAATATTTAACCTGCGAAAAGACATTCTTGTCTTCGAATGTAGCACTATTTTTAACCAATGTTTGAATTACTTGTTGACCACTTTTTTCTTTTTTAATCTTTTCAATATCATCACGTGTTAATTTTTGTGATGAATTATTATCAACTAAAAAACGATTATCTTTTGGTTGATTGATATTATTAATATCATCATTTGAATTTGAATTTTGATTCATTGGATCAAGATAATCAATTAAATTGACCAATTTAAGTGTTTTATCCGACGTTAATTCGAATGTTGATCCATATTTTTGACCGACCAATGAATCGGTTAGGATTTTATGTTTAAAAAAGAAAAAATATCTGCAAGAAAAAAGATAATTTAAAAAAAAAAATTTTTGTTTCAAATTGCAAAATATTCCATACTTTTCTCGTCCTAGTTTGATTAATTTACATGTATTGGATTTGAAACTTTTTCGCATTATTACATAATGTTCAGATTGAATAATATTATTATCGTTGTTATCAATAAGTTGAACATCCATTATTGTTTTGTTTTGTTTTTTTAAATTCAAGATTTGAAACTGAATTTGAAACTCTTTTGACCACGCGTGGTTTTTCTTTCATGTATCAAAAAAAAAATTGTCTATTTTGAGTATCATGATCCATTCAGGTGCATTCAGAGTACGAATAAAAAAAAATCGAATCTTTTATTTTTAACATTGATTGTCTTTCGTTATTTGGATTATGAATTATCAACAACAATAAAAAATGTCTACCAATTGTCCTGGAATTTATTGTGGCCGTATTTGGATCAATGATTCTTGGAGCAATTGTATGGTAAGTTTTATAAACATTTTCATGATTATATTCACACTAATAATAATAATGGTCCTCGAAAAAACAAGGCATGTCCTCGTGGATTTCGTTCAAACAACGATCACATTTGTGAACAATGTAACAATGATCTACAGCTTTATGATTGGATTTACTTATCTTTTATGGTCGTAATATTCGTATTGATTCAGTTGTATTTTGTTGACAAGAGTACCAGATCGGATAAGCTGAATTTTGTTTCAATGACATTTTTCACTGTCATTTTTGGTGAAACAATATTGGCATCTATTCTTTCGGTACTTTTGTCCAATGATTGGAAATTAGAATTGAAAACTTGTGGTGTCAAATCGTTTTCCGATTGGTATACACTTTTCTATAATCCATCATTGAATGAACATTTTCATTGCACCAATGAAGCTGTATATCCACTATATTCAATCGTATTCCTATTTTATCTGATCTCATTGGGATTTGTATTGATTCGTCATTTTTATCTTCGTATAGTTAGTTGTATTATATACTTATTAACATCATCTAGCCAAATCAAAAATCTTTATTCGAAAAATTTCCTAACTAAAAACATTTATTATGTTTTGTATTCGATCCCGGCATTAATGTTCACACATGCCATGTTTGCTGGTGTTATTTGTAAGTCGAACAAAAAAATTTCCATCTCATCCATCAACTAATGTTCATTTTCATTTTCTTTTCAATCATCATCTTTTAGATTATATTTTTCCATATTTATTAATCATCGGTTCGGTTATATCTATTGCAATTCATTTTTCCTATCACATTGATCAAAGCTATCAGTATCTATTTCATGCAATGTTTCATTTTCGAAATTTAATCATTGTTTTGTGTCATTGGTCATTGCATATATTCGGTATTGTATCGATAACCGAAATGAAGAGCAATTATGATTATCTATTATTGTTATTGGTACCATTTCCAACATTATTCTATATATTTACATCAAAATTTAGTGATCCATCAAAAATTTGATTTTTGTTGTTTTCGTTTTAAAGATTTTATTTATTTAAAAAAGTTGTTGATTTTTCATTCAATTCATTTCATACGTAAAATCGAATTTTGCTTTCCAAATCATATTCAAGAAGTTCATTTTTGTAAATCTCCAATCTCTGCATGAAATGAAAAATAATTAGAAATGTTAATTAGAAATTTCGAAAAAAGAAAAATAAAAACATACATTTTCAATAACTTTATCCAAATCTTGACATTGTTTTTCATGAATTTTTTTAATTTTTTCACGTTCTTTATTCTGCCTGACGGCTGCCGCTTTTCTTTCTTCAATAAATTTTTTCGTATTATTACTATTTTTTTCTTTTAATCTTCTTTCTTTTTCTGCTTTATTTCTTAATGTTTTATCATTAGCAACTTCTTTAGCTGTTTCAACGGAAATTTTTGCCTGTTTAGCTTTCATTTCTTTACTTTCTTTTTCAAATAATGTTTCTAAATGTTTAACTTGTAAACTTTGTAATTGTTGAAATAATTTCTTTAAGATTTTACTTTCATTTATTATTTGTGTTTTATATAATTCCCATTCTTCATGATGATGACGATCATTCATTTCAGACCATTGTTTTATCTGTTGTCTAACTGTTTCCATTATTGTTGAATCTTTACTCAGTTCATCATAATCCGTTGAATTTTTAACTGTTTTCATTAATTTTTCAATTGCTAAACATTGATTTTTTTGTATTTGTGTTCGTTCTTTTTGTTGTTTTTTCTTCAAATGATCCATTTCTTTACTATGTTTTCGTACAATACGAACATAGAATTTATCCTCTTTTACCATATCGATAGTAATATTATCAATTTTATATTCTTCACGACGAATTTCATCATCACGTTGTTGTTTAATCAATGCTAAATTTTGTATATCAGTTTCTTCAATACCCATTGCTTTCATTTGTGCAATACGTTTTTCTTGTGCCGAAAGAAATGCCCGTGGATCGGATAGGGCATCCATTAGATCACCTAATCCATCCGGTACATAGATTTTAAGCTCAATACAAATAAACAACATTGGTAATGACATTGGAAAATTTCCTTCAGTACGTAATGAAATATGTCGATAACCTGCTTGTAAACCATCTAATGGTAGAATTCGTTGACCAAGCATTTTACCATTTTCATCATAAACAGCTATTCGTAGTACAGCTAAATCCGGCAGAACAACTTTACGAAATACAAATGATTCTTCATTATAAACAGGATTAAGACCATTAGCCGGAACCATTCTTGTACGAAATTCTTTACGAATTGTATCGGTTGGTAAACCATACATATCAACTTCAACATATGTACCGACTTTTTTATCGGATAAAAATTGCCCGCTAATAACACGTACTGAACATTGTGCAGCAATAACACCATCAACAGGTGATTCAGCAAATGGATCAAATATACGATCTTTTCTACGCATAAAATCCGGTTTAAGTAGATAACCACAACCACCATTATATTCAAATTTTCCTTGATTCAATTGCATAGGTAAATCAGGTGTTTGAAAATTTAGCGCGACCATTTGACAACCAGCATTCCAGAAAACTTGTGGTAGAAAATTACTTGAATCCGCTCGTGTTCCTTTTGGATATATTCGGCTTAATTGTCGTTTATTATAATTAACAAATTCAATTGCTTGTGTTTTAAGATAACCTAATGCAGTATTTTCAGCAAATGAAGACATATGAAAACTATTTAAAACAACAAAGGGTTAAAATTAATTGATAATCATCTGTTTTCCAAAAAAATCAATTACCATATTTCTCTTTCTTCAGCCACATCGAATCCTTGAAATTTTATCGGTTGTGCATAATTAACTAATGATGATAAATATGGATGAATATGTTGTGTTGCACCGGTATAACGATAATTTGCCATTGCTATTTGTTCGGGTTCAGCATATTCTTGTGATATGAATTTTTTGTCTAAAGCTTTTTTTGTGATAATGAGCAAAATTGTTAATAAAAAACATTCCAAAAATAAATAAAATATCTACCAATATCTTCAGCCGTTATAATTGCTGATGGATCTTCATTTTCTTCATCTTCATCCTGTGCCAGTTGTCCTTTTTTCCAAAGTTCCAATTCAACTTTTTCATCTTCCGGATTTAGACGTTTATTTTTTATAACAATTTTATATTTTAAATCATTTGGACTTGGTAATGGTGTTTTAGGTTCTAATGGATAATTCGATAATGGTTCTCTTAGCAAAAGATCGCCCAATATTTCATCACAATATTTAGCTAATTTATATTGTTGTTTTTTGCTATCAACAGACAATGAAAAAATGAAATTAAAATTGATGAAAGTTCCAATAATTACAAACACTTACCTGCAATGATTTTCAAATGATAATATTAATGGATATGGTGATGTAACAAATGCACAATCACGTATAGCATAAATAACATCTTTAAATAGAATATCTGTACACATTGCTTTACCATGTGTAATAATTGGTTCTTGATCTTCACCTTTACCATCCCAACAATCTAATTCAACACAACGACAACCAGTTAATAAAACTTGCCGATACATTTCTACTGATGATTTTCCACCAAATTGTCTACCAGTTAAATATGTATTATGACTTGAATTACAATAATAATGTGATAATGATTGATCCATATCCATATAAACATCCAAACGATCCAAAAATACCGGTGCATTTTCATTTGACATTAAATAACGTATTAAACCATCTTGTGAAAGTAAACGTTTTTTTATTAAATCTGGATTTGTTTCATATGTTGCCATAATTTCTAAAGCACGTTTTTCATCATAAAATGGATATAGTATTTCATTCAATCGTGGATCTCGTTGTCGCTAAAATATTGTTGAAAAAAAATGGTTAATATTTTTTTCGATTAACCCATTCCTTCCTCTCACTCGAGTAATTTACCTCGTTAAGAAATTCAATCAATTGTTTTGCATCAATAAAATTGGATTTTCCTTGCGTTCTAAATTATCAAATCAATTGAGAAAAAGTTATTAAACCAGTTGGATTTTTACAAATTACTAACATTGAATGAAATAATTCTTCAATATCACTACGTGGACAAATTTTATGATAAAGTTGATAGAATTTTTCAAATGTCCAATCATCCGGATGAATTGTATCATTCTGATTTTTGAATGAAGAAAAACAATGTAACTGATTTGAAAAAATTGATTGATTTTGTTACCTTTTCGAATGGTAAATTTACTTCTTTCATACATTGATAAACATATTTTTCCGTTTTTCCTGATGCAAAAGTTTTCGCCACACTGTGGTAAGGAAATTGAATTTAATGAATTTTTAGATTTTGGAGAAAACATTTCGAACCATTTGTTTACCTTTTGACCGGTATATCTCCATTGGCATCGCTTAAAAACCCTAATTTCATCCAGCTTTTTTAACGAGAGAGAAAATTTCAATTAATTTCAGGTAAAAATTAGGTAAAATTATAATTACTGTTTTTTCAAACAAATCATCGGACAAACATTATTGGCTTTATTATTATTTGTTATTGATCGTAATCCTAATTGCCAAATCTTCAAAGAGAAATTTTTTTTTTTTTTTTGATTAATAATTTGATAAACCAATGAAAAAGTCAAAATATGGAAATTATATTTACTTTGGCTATTTCGGGATTAGGACCAACAATGTGCGTATAGTTTATGTTGACCATATCAGTTCCACTGCAAATTGTTAATGAAATTTCTTCAAGATTATGTTTATAACGATTTTGTAATTCGGCTAATAATCTTATGTCCTAGATAATCGATAGATAAGATTAATTGACTGGGCAATTCTTGTTGTAAAAAGAATACAAAAAAATTTACCTTTGGAACACCACCGGCACGAATATCATTCACTTGACACAATTCTAATACTTGTCCTTCCTAAATGATTCGAATCAAATTCAAAATATGATTTGGTTATTCAATTTTTTTTTCTTCAAAAAATTTACTTTTCCTTCCGATTTCCAATAGATAAAAAATCCGAATTTATCCACCCGTACCAATGCATCTTGTTCGTAAATTATTTCACCTTTTTCCTTAATTCAAATCAAATTAAATCGTTTTCAATCAATCAATCAAATCAAATATTTACTTTTGATCCGATAAATACTTCTTCCCAAACATCAAATGTATTACCATCGAATAATTCATTCGGTACCGGTCGACACCAATTAAATTCATATGCTTTGGTCATTTTTCGAAATGATTTTTCATTCAAAACAAAAATTGTTTGATGATGATGATCGAATCGACAAATGTCATCGATAAAAACATTGTCAAACACCAAACAACAACAATCTACAGGCTACTATTCTATAGATCCAATATTGATCGAAACCGAACAACAACAACTTTCTATACACACGAAAAAAAACTGTTGTTGGTAGTTGTAGAAATTTTTTTTGGAAAATCATATAGAATCCAATGATGACAATCTGGAATAAATTCAAAACAACCACCGACCACCACCACCACCACCATCATCATGATCAACAACAACCAAACATCGAGCTATTTGGAAACGAATATAGAATCCAGGAAGATGATGATGATTGAAGCAAGCAAACAAACAAACAAACAACATTCGAATGTTTCGTCATTAAACATTCGAATCTCTCTCTCTCTCTCTCGCTATATAATTGTAAAAATACACACAATCTCTGTTTATCCTTCAAATCAATGGTGGATGGATACATATTATTACATATGTATGATACTGCTATAGGATATTCTCAATGTTTTCCTTGAATACACTTGTAATCAATGTAACGGAATGCTGAAAAAGGTATGCCCAAATTTTATTTTTTCTCATCAAAGTTTGTTTTTCCAATTAAAAAACATTCACTTGGATGACATCATTCGTATTATACACTTATGCACATCTCTCGGACAGAAAAAAAGATTTTATTTTCAATTTTGAAAAAAAAATTCACAATTAAATAATAATAATCATCGACAATATTGGACAAAATTATTAATAACGAATTACATTCATTATTGCAAAGATTTTTGTTTTTTAAGAAAATGGATGAGAAAAAAACAAGGATGATCAAATACAAGGGTCGAAATTAGATTCCCACAAAAAAAAATCGAATCTGTTCAGGTTGTGCGGTTTGATGTTTGGTTTGATTTGATTGATTGAAATGAGATTTTAAATGATACAGATGATGATGAATTGATTGATTGATTGAAATTTGAATCCAAAAAACAACAACCAAAAGAAAAAAATCAATCAGGAATGTCTTGATTCGAAGTGTATTCTTCAATCGAACGTTTTAAAAAATCGAACGTTTTAAAAATCGAATGGTTGTTTTTTTTACAATAATGATTCCAAAAAAAAAAAAAAAAAAATTTTCTTTTTTTTGAAAAAAAAATTTCAAAAAAAAAAAAAATATTTTCCTTCAATTCTAATGAAGAATATTTTCATTTATTTTTAAGAAAAGAAATATCACAAAAGAATGTTGTTGTTGTTGTTGTTGTTGAATGATGCGTAACTAAAAAAAAAAATCAATTTGAAAAACAAAAATTGATGTCAAATATATAAAACACACACAGACACACACACAAAAAAAACACACCAAACAAAAACATATCGCTGAAAATGACAATTAAATCATCAACAACAAAAAAACGACGATGATGATGATGAAAATGATGAAAAAAATAATATTATTATTACAACAGAATCGCCATAATTATTATTCGACAATGATATCTTTGAAATTAAATTAATGATAATGTTGTTGATGATGGAATTGTTTTGTTTTGGGTAGATCACAACTGGAATGGACATAATCATCAACAACAACAAAATTGGAATTTGATTTTTTTGGAAATTAATTTCAGCCGCTAATTTCATTGTTTGGTCTGTTTATGTGATTCGAACAAAGTGAAAGGAAGAAATATTGAGCCAGAAAAAACAAAACAAAGTCTGATGATTGCCGGTGATGATTTTGTACACTCAAAAAAATGAAAAATTCAAATTTGGATTTGAACAAATTTGGCAGTTTGAGAGAATAATTTTCATCAAAATGCAGTAAACAAACTTGACGCTTGAATGAAATGGAAAAAATTTGTTTTTGTTGACAATTCGATTCGAATTCATTCTAAACCAAACATTTTGATAAAAAAAGATTCACCACATTCATTAAATTTTTGTTTCATATGTTCAGATTTTTGTTCACATTCTTGTTGTTTTTCATCTAATAAATGTTTTTTTTCTTCTTGCAATTTTCTTTCTTGTTTTTTATGTTTTTCTAATAGTTCAATTTTTCGTTTATCCAATAACAGTTGTAATCGTTGTCGTTCTTGTACTGCTTGATCAATTAATTTTTGTTGTAATTCACGTTTTATTCTTGCCAATTCATTTTTATCTTTATGACTTTTACTCAATACGGTTAATTCTTCTTTATTTTGCCCATCTAAACGTTTCATTAATGATTGTACTTCTTTATCATGTAATGAATTTAGATATTGTTTTTGTTGATTTTGTGATTCTTCCATTGCTTTATCCAATGCAGCACATAACTATAACATCATCAAAAAACCAAACAAACAAACAAACCAAAATTGTCATTAGCAAATCAATTTTGTTCGATAAACACTTTTTCATGAAACCCTTACCTGTTCATATCTATTTTCAAATGCTTTAAATTCTTCTTTATATTGTTCCAGAAATGAATTTAAAATATTGATTGAAAATGTTCGTTGAAGTTCTTTCATCTATGTATAATATGGATGATATGCGTAATTAGTCAAATTTTTTCCCGTTGAAAACATCAAGTGTTAATAGTAAGAAAAAAACAACTTACTTTGATTTTCCATTCAGTTTCAGATATTTTATTAACACTATCACCACTGCTTGATGTTTGTTTCCTGGAACTAATCAATGAACAAAAAAAAAGTTTTTGGAATTTTTCGAGAGAGAAAAAAATCGTTAATATTCGCCCTAATGGTTAAATAAAGCAAACTTACCCAATTTTTTTAACACTTTTCGATATATTATTCAATTCAAACTTTTTACTTTTATCCGAATTATTTGTTTGTTGAAATTTTTCATCTTTTTCTTGTAAAAAATTTTCCTTCATTTTTTCTCTTAATTTTTCATATTTTTTCTGTAATGTTTGTAAATCACGATCAATTTTTCCGAAAATTTTCTGTATATTTTTTGATTTTTTTAATGTTTCAATGGATTCGGCATCCAAACAAGCATTCGTTGATTCTAATGATGAACTTAATTTTTCCATATTTAAATCATCATGAAATTTCATTTTACGATTCAATGTATCCTGACGGATTAATGACATTTTATGTGTTGGTGAACAAACTACTTTTGTTGCTGTTGTCATTGTCATTGACATTGTTGTCATTGTTGATGATTGTTGTTGTTGTTGTTGTTGTTTTGTACCACCATTCAATTCAATCATTTTATTCAATTGATCATTTTTCATCATTAATGTTGTTGAATGTAATGATATTTCTGCTTGTGATAATTGCCTATTAATCATACCAATATGATGATGACTACGTGTTATAATTTCTTCACCACTTATTGATCTTGAATCGGAATAAGATAAATTTGGTTTATTTGATGTTTGATAATCTGTTGTTGATTGTTGTTTATCCAATGATTCTTGATCACCAAAACCAGCTTGAGCAGCAGCTGAAACATCATCACCTTCATCAATCAAAGCTAATAATTGTTTTTCATGTTTTTCAACCATTGATTGATAAGCAATAGGATTAGCCAATGCATCAGCTAAATCGGAAAAACCTTCTGGTATATAATCTTTAACAGTTATATGTACGAACAATGTTGGTAATGACAATGGTTGCATTGATTCACTACGCAGTGAAATATGACGATAACCCGGTCTTAATCCGACAAATGGTAAAATTCTTGTACCTAAAAATTTTCCATTCTCTTCAAATGCAGCAATTCTTAAACAAGCTAAATCCGGTAATACTACTTTTTTAAATACAAATGGTTCTTCATCATAAATCGGATTCAGCGCATTATTCGGAACGATTTTTGTACGTTTTCGCCGGACGGTATCAGCAGGTAAACCATACATATCAACTTCAACATAAGTTCCAACACGTTTATCCGATAAAAATTGACCCGAAATAATCTATAATGATGAAAATAAAGTAAAATCATTTTCTCCAAAAATCATTAAAAAAACATACTTTTATCGAAACAGTTCCAGCAATAATACCATCCACAGTAGATTCGGTAAATGGATCAAATCTTCGATCTTGTCTACGCATAAAATCCGGTTTCAATAGATAACCATTACGGCCATTATATTCAAAAATGCCTAAATTTAATTGCATTCCCAGATCTAAACACAAGCAAGCAAACAAACATAGACAATTGATTATTCAATTTCTTTGGCCATAAAATGGAATTCATTATTTCATTATTTCAAAGAAAAATACTTACCTAAAGTTTGAAAATTCAATGCAACCATTTGACAGCCACTATTCCAAAAAACTTGAGGTAAAAAATTACTTGAATTTACTCTTGTTCCTCTGGGATAAATTCGACTTAGTTGTCGTTTATTATAGCTATTATATAGAGATTTTTATATATTGACAAAAACGAAAAAAGAAAACAGAAAAATTCATTAAAAACAACCGTTTGGTTGTTACCAATCGATCGATCGATCGATCGAAAATCAATTAAAAATAAATAATAATTAATTAATTAGCTTACTTGACAAAATCGACTGGTTGTTCTTTTAATAAACTTGTACTTTGTGTTTCATCGAATGATGATACTTCAAAGCTTCTGTTTCGTTCTATTTAAAATAAAAAACATTTATTTTTTTCTCAAAAAGAAACTACTAAATAAATAACTTACTTTCAGCCATATCAAATGCACGAAATTGTATTGGTTGAACATAGATAACTAATTCAGACATTTCTGAACGATAAGTATATGGTGAATCAGATGTTGATAATTCTTCTTTTGCCTGTACAGGAAGATCAGCTGAAATTGATTGTTCTTCATTCATTAAAACATCATCATCATCTGAATCAGTATCACCACCACTTTCAGGATCATCAATAATATCACAGCTAAAATTTTTTGTATTTGTCAAATCTAGTTGATTGGTTGAATTTAAATCATTGGAATGATGATGATGTTGATGATGATTTTCATTAACAACATTTGTTGTTGTTTCGAGATCAATATTTGTTGTTGTTGTTGTTGCTTTTAGTTGTTGTTGTTGGCTAGTCGATTGTTGTTGTTGTTGTTTATTCGATACAGCAATAATATTTTCTGGACGGACTTCATCGAATGAAGTTGTAGCTGATTGTATAATTGGAATGTTTGATTCTTGACTATGATTATGATTTGTTGTTGTTGATTCAATATTTTTACTTTTACGACGACTATGTTTATGTTCTTTTTTATCTTTGATAATAATTTTTTTCATCAATAAATTTGGTGATGGTAATGGTATGCCTGGTTTAAGTGGATGACTTGGTAATGGTTCAGTAAGTAACATATCACCAAATATTTGTCGACAATATTTAGCCATTTTTGTTAATTGTTGTTTATTTGAGCAATGATTTTCAAATGAAAGTATTACTGGATAATGTGATGTTTTGAATGCACTTTCAGCTATTGCTTCAAGAACTTCTTTTAATGGTACATCCGTTACAACAGTATAACCATGTGTGATGATTGGTTCATCATCCGAACGACCATTCCAACAATCCAATTCAATACAACGACAACCACCTAATAAACATTGTCGATATATTTCTACTGATGATCTACCTGTCAGTTGATGACCAGTCAAATAAGTATTATGACTTGAATTAATAAAATAATGACTTAATGGTTGATCCATATCGCTATTTAAATCAAATTTTTCGGACGGTATAATAGCATTATCATCACTCATTAAATAGCGAAGAAAACCATCGAATGAAAGGAAACCTTTTTGTGAAATTTCCTGATCCGATTCATGTTGTTCAATCAAATCCATACCTCTTGAAAGATTTGCATATGGATATAGGATTTCATTCAAACGTGGATCACGCTGTTCTTTATTTAAAAATTGTACAAATTGTTCAACAGTCATAACTTTTTTGTTATTATACATATGATTACCACATCTATATGAAATGAAAAACATGAAAATTACCAAAAATACAAATGAAGAAAAATGTTTTTTACTTACATTTTTTCAAATATTTCCAACACTTCATTTCTACCGATTAAATATTTATAAAAATTAAAAAATGTATTCATATCAAATTTATCCAATGGAATTGT
>ERZ500997.271-NODE-271-length-14450-cov-7.424036_pt1 | contig 14450 bp, 11 predicted proteins | sample MGYA00248826_ERZ500997 | MGnify/ENA primary metagenome ERZ500997 (study PRJEB25958, sample SAMN03398524) | human skin metagenome | study: EMG produced TPA metagenomics assembly of the Human Skin Microbiome Metagenome (human skin metagenome) data set.
TATAATGTTTAATTGGACAAAGATTTATTAAAATGTGACGACAATCATGACCATGATGATCGTGTATTGAATAGTTGAGAGATTCTATTAATAGTTTTGTTTTACAGTTATATTAGCTGTGTAGTAACTGTGTTTAATTGCTGTCAACGATCGTATGATCAAGTTTTATGCATACCTGTTCCAACCAGTGTGTTACCTGTTGCTGAAAAAGATTCTCAATGATGAATTTTTTATTTTATCAATTCATTACTTGAATGTATTTTTATTACATTTATTCAAAAACATTTTGACAATAAATTATTGATTTGATTTGGATTTCTGTCAAATATCAATTCAAAATCAAAATCAAACCATAGGATAGTTAAACATTGGATGATGTTGAATCGATTGATGCATCTTCCATGAATGTTTTTTGATCACTTTCGGCTAATAATTGTGTAATTTGTTCATTAGATAATTCATGTTCAGGTACAACTTCAAGTATTTCAGTTGGATCAGCAAATACACCACAAAAACAAACAACACCAGTTATTTTATCCAGAATAAGAAATACAAATGGATGATTTGCTTTAAAATGAACAGTTACTTTATCCGATTGCTCTCTTGTATTGCTTGCACCTTTCACATTTTCAATTTGTTGCCGAGCAAAACGACCTGTTTCATGAGCCTCAAATTAAAAAAATTCAAATTATCATGGTCAGCCTAACCCAAAACAGCGCTTACCTTTTTTGTATATTGATGTGAACCTCTTTCATCAACCAAAATAAATGCTTTATGTACAAGTTTGGTTAGATGAACACGTCCATTAGAACAAATTCCACTTAAATCAGCTTTTTCCGGATCGTAAATCGATCGGGCACCCATTTGTTTGACCGATTTTTGTAATGAAACTTTATGTGCTTCCAACGCAAATCTTGGTATAGTTAATTCTGTCAATGATTTTGGTTGATTTTGTAGATTCCAAAATAATTGCAACAGTTTATCCGAATTTAAATACTCAACCAATGTAATAGCTTCGTTACGAATTTGATCAGGCATTATTAGAACCATACGAATATCACTTGCAACATATGCAATAGATACAGTTTGTGCTTGTAATTGTTTATCATAATAATAACGATGATAACCAATATGTGACATCATATCAATGTTAGCCGATTTCATGCCTTCACTATAATAAAATTGTTCTTTATGAATATTGCCGAATTTGAATAGCCAGTAACCACGAAAAAATACAGCATTCGATATAACCAAGTTTACTTTTTGGCTATCATCTTGAAGATCTTTGCGGTTGATAACACCCTCAATAATACCATCAGTCATTTCATATGCATCCTTATTAATCATATAGATTGCATTATCGATCCCGGAGAAATCAATACGTTTTGGTTTAATTTCAAATATACTTTTCAACTTTTCTAAATATTCTGGATTTAAATTCAATCGATGATCTAAATAAATGACTGTACCATAGACCATAATTTCATGATTACTTTTGATAATCCATTTGATCAAATCAATTAATTCATCATATCTGGCTTGTTGATTAAATTCACGTAGACAAAGCATATCCTCTAATTGTAATTCGGTAGCACCTTTTGCACCAATCAATAACATTACTAATGAATTGAATACTTCCAATGGTGAAAAACACATATTTTTCGAATCACGTTGATGACGACTAGCAAATACCCGAAATAATTTGAATGCAAATTGATTCATCGATGTAATTATTGTTACTTTATTGGCTAAACTTTTACTAAATAATCCCATATTCACAGCTGTTTCCATTGTTTTATCCACTTGAGATTTTTTACTTTTTTCTTCCGTCATTTTTTTTGATTGCTGTTTTTCATCAATGATTCAGATCAAATTTCTATCGATATTTATAACCCAGATCAGAAAAAAAATTCAAAATTCGATAATGAAATTTCCCCCCAAAAAAATCAAAAATTAAGCGTCCTGAATGCGTCTTGATATGTGACTGCGTCAAAAAGAATGAATAATGTCAAACGCTATATAGCTTATCGGTTGGCTGATTGGTGATCCAGGATCTAACTTGGCTATATAATTATCATCATTAAATTAACTTGGCTATGTGTGTGTGTGTGTTAAATGTATGATGTATTTTACTTCTATGCTGCTGTTTGGTTGGTTGGTTGTAGTGGCCATATGGCTATATATGTGTCATTTTTTTGTTGCTATTTTTGTTTATGGCGAGTCTGTCATCATTATTTCGCCCAATAACAACAACAACAAATCTGGAAATTAATTGATCAGAATTTTGGTCAAGAAACTTGGAAAGAAGAAGAAAAATATGGCTCTGAAATTATTAGTTGGCCAAAGTAAGTTAATCAAATTGATTTGATTCGATGATAATAATGATATTTTCTCAACACAGAGATTATGAACGATGTTGTTCGTGTTAGCCATAAGAAAGGTGAATGGAAAGTATTGATTGTTGATCAATTGGGTATGCGTATGATATCATCATGTTGTAAAATGCATGAAATTGCAACCGAAGGTATTACTATTGTTGAGGATATTGGTAAAAAACGTGAACCATTACCAAATATGGAAGCAATATATCTTATTTCACCGATGGATAGGGTATGTTTTGAATTTGGAATGATATTTTTTTCCATTAAATCTCTATTTTTCTCCCATAATGATAATGATTATAGGAGGTAAATATTCATTGGAGATTTGTCCAGTCCTACCTTGCTAAATTGTTCTGTTTTGTTTTGTTTGAATTTACTTAGTCCATTCGATTATTGCAACAAGATTTTCTTAGTACACGATGTGCACTTTATCGTGCTGCACATGTATTTTTTACCGAAACATGTCCGGATGATTTATTCAACGAATTATCGAAAAGTCCATGTGCAAAACATATAAAATCATTGAAAGAAGTGAATATTGCTTTCCTACCATATGAATCACAAGTATATTCATTGGATTCGGCCGAAGCATTCTCTATGTTTTTCAGCCCAAACAAAGCTGCGGTTCGTTCACAAGCCCAAGAAAGGTTGGCCGAACAATTGGCTACATTATGTGCAACATTGGGCGAATATCCTAGCATCCGGTTTCGTACCGGCTTCGATCGAAACAATGAGTTTGCACATGCTGTACATCAAAAATTGATTGCCTATAAAGCGGATGAACCTACCATGGGTGAAGGACCGGAAAAAGCACGTTCGCAATTATTGATTTTGGATCGTGGTTTCGATTGTGTATCCCCATTATTGCATGAACTGACATTCCAGGCAATGGCATATGATTTATTGAGCATTGAAAATGATGTCTATAAATTTGAAATTCAACAATCAAATGAAATTCGCGAAAAAGAAGTTTTATTGGATGAAAATGATGAAATATGGGCCGAATTAAGACATCAACATATTGCACTAGTCTCACAAAACGTAACAAAACAATTGAAAAAATTTGTTGAAAGTAAACGAATGAACACTAATGATAAAACTAGTCTGAAAGATTTGTCACAAATGATTAAAAAAATGCCACAATATCAAAAAGAACTGAGTAAATATTCCACACATTTACATTTGGCCGAAGATTGTATGAAACGCTATCAAGGTTATGTGGATAAATTATGTCGCGTGGAACAGGATCTAGCAATGGGAACCGATGCCGATGGTGAAAAAATTAAAGATCCAATGCGTAATATTGTGCCAATATTGCTGGATCAGAATTTTGAAATTTTCGATAAAATTCGTATTATTCTTCTTTACATTCTTTCCAAAAATGGTATTAGTGAAGAGAATCTAACAAAATTGATTCAACATGCACAGATTCCAGTATCGGATAAATCAATTATTACAAATATGAGTCATCTGGGTGTCAATATTGTTACCGATGGTAGTCGTCGTAAAGTATGTCAATATCCACGAAAAGAACGAATCACTGAACAAACTTATCAAATGTCAAGATGGACACCGGTTATCAAAGATATTATGGAGGATGCAATCGAAGATAAATTGGATCAAAAACATTTTCAATATTTATCTGGTCGTGGTGCACCGACTAGTTTTGGTCGTCCAGCACCAACCAGTATGCGTTATGGTCATTGGCATAAGGAAAAAAATTCATTGAATATCAAAAATGTTCCACGTTTGATTGTTTTCATTTTGGGTGGTTCAACTTATTCCGAAATGAGATGTGCTTATGAAGTTACTGCAGCTTCGAAAAATTGGGAAGTTATTATCGGTATGTTTTTTTTCAATTATCATTATTATCTGATTGATGATTGTTTTCATTCTATTTTTAGGTGGCGATCATCTTATGACACCATCAAGTTTTCTTGAAGATTTACGTTCACTTAGCAATTGAAAAACACATTGTGTGACATTTTGTGTGTTTCTTCATTTCATGGAACATTGTTTAACCAACATACAACTACTACTCTCTCTTGATTGATATTTAGTTTCTGTTTGTGTTTTATTCATTTTTTGTTTCACAAAACAAAACCACCGCATATAACCTTTTCATTTCATTTATTTCGTTGTTGTTTCAAACATTTTTTCTGTTAGAAGATTCCATTCCTTTATCATTCATTCATTTGATTAGCAGTTTTTAATTCCTAAACACATAATGGATTCCTATTTTTTCTTGTGTTGTTTTATCATCGTTATCTTAATAGAATTATAAATCTTATTTGATTGGTATGGATCGACGAATGGTTTGCAGTGAAAAGAATAAACAAAAATTAATTTGGATTTAGAAAAAATGAAAAACGTCGTTTTTATTCATTTATTTAAATCATCATTAAAAATACATTTTTTCAAAATGAATTTAATTATTCTTTCTTTTTGGATTGACGAGTTTTTTTGGAATTTTTAATTCGTTGTGCTCGCAACAATGCACTGGCTTTTCTCAATACAACCTATTCGAATTAACGCGAGAGGTTAGATAAATAACAATTATGAATGATGAATGACTTACATTCTTCAAATCGTTTCGATAATTTTGTTTGTTAACAAATTGTTTAATGTTACGTGTAGTGCGGCGAGCATTACGATTCATAACAACACGATTCAATGCTTGTGCCGGCTTATTTTGGTTCGAGCGTTTTTTGTACAGCATAACGACACCTTTTCCGGATGGATTTTCCTGAACGCTCAATGCTCGTCGTTGAATTGTTCCTTGAAAACGTGGTTTATAAAGACCTTTTGGATTCATTGGATCCGTACTGAAATGATGATTAACACCACGTCGTTTTAGCAAAAAGCATGAACTATTACGGGTGATCAACCAATTCAAATCGGATGATGTATTCAGACCAGAAACCATTTTTGAAATTGTTTAGAAAAAACCGAATTTTCGGACAAAAAATTAAAAAATTCCAAACACTAAATGAAAAAACTCACACCACACACAGAATCAAAAGGAAGAAAAGGAAGCATAACAACGTGTAACTATCCCTTCATAAACTATGTTACGAAATTTTCTTCAAAATCATTATTCTAATTAGATTTTTATCGAATTTTTCAAATTTAAAAGCACAAAATTTGAAATTTTTAAATTGAAGATTTGATGTTTAAATATGAACCGACCCAATTGATTAATTATTTTTTGATTGATTGAAAAATTGAAAAAATCCTGTACTTTTTGTTGTGAATGCGACCAATTAGGGCTTGCGTTCTTTAATAGGCATGCGTGTGAAGGTGTGTGCGAAATACACGAACAGAGCACGTTGTTTCATTGTTTCGAATTGTTACGAAAAATAATTTTTAAAAAATTTGATTTGATTTCATTGTTTTCATTCAATTCATTTACAATCATTCATTCATCATGTTGAATATTCAAAGTCGTTCGTTGAATCCGGTCAATATCTTAAAAACCGAAGCTGATGAAGAGAAAGCCGAGACAGCACGTCTTTCATCGTTTATCGGTGCTATTGCTATTGGTGAATTGGTCAAAAGTACTTTAGGGCCAAAAGGTATGGATAAAATTCTATTGAACGAAGGACGAAATGAAGGAAAAGTTGAAGTAACGAATGATGGTGCCACCATATTGAAATCGATCGGTGTGGATAATCCGGCCAGTAAAGTATTGGTTGATATTTCCAAAACACAAGATGATGAAGTTGGTGATGGTACCACATCGGTAACCGTATTGGCAGCCGAACTTTTACGTGAAGCAGAAAAATTGATCGAAATGAAAATTCATCCACAGACAATTATTTCGGGTTGGCGTAAAGCTGTTGATGCAGCCCGATTGGCGTTGGAAAAATCTGCACACAATCGTAGCGACAATGTCGATCAATTTCGTTCGGATCTTATGAATATTGCCCGTACAACATTAAGTTCGAAAATTTTATCCCAACATAAAGATTTATTCGCTAAATTGGCTGTCGATGCTGTTCTTCGATTGAAAGGATCGGGCGATCTAAATGCTATACAGATAATAAGAAAATTAGGTGGTCGACTTAGCGATTCATATCTTGAAGAAGGTTTCCTTCTCAACAAAAGACCAGGTGTTAATCAACCAAAACGAATTGAAAAAGCTAGAATTTTGATTGCCAATACACCGATGGATACGGATAAAATCAAAGTATTTGGTTCACGTGTCAAAGTAGATTCGGTTGCTAAAGTTGCCGAATTAGAATTGGCCGAAAAAGAAAAAATGCGTGAAAAAGTGGATTTGATTCTGAAACATAATATCAATGTATTTATCAATCGTCAACTTATTTATAATTATCCCGAGCAATTGTTTGCCGATGCTGGTGTCATGGCCATTGAACATGCCGATTTTGATGGCATTGAACGTTTGGCTTTGGTTACCGGTGGTGAAATTGTTTCAACATTCGGCAATCCAGATCAAGTGAAACTTGGCCAATGTGATCTTATTGAAGAAGTTATGATTGGTGATGATAAAGTGTTGAAATTTTCGGGTGTACCATTAGGTGAAGCTTGTACGATTGTTATTCGTGGTGCAACACAACAAATTTTAGATGAAGCTGAACGATCATTACATGATGTCCTTTGTGTCCTTACCCAAACCGTTAAAGATTCACGAATCATTTATGGTGGTGGATCCGGTGAATTGTTAATGGCTCATGTTGTAACACAATTAGCCGAACAAACACCAGGAAAAGAATCGTTTGCAATCGAATCATTTGCTCACGCTCTACGACAATTGCCCACAATTATTGCCGATAATGGTGGTTATGATAGTGCACAATTAATTTCCGAATTACGTGCCTATCATTCACAAGGTAAACATACTTATGGTCTGGATATGAATGAAGGGCGTACAGCTGATATGATTGAATTGGGTATCATCGAACCGTTTGTTGTCAAACGACAAGTATTGATTTCAGCAGCTGAAGCAGCCGAAATGATTTTACGTGTGGATAATATTATCAAAGCAGCACCGCGAAGACGTGATGTTGATCGTCGTGGTCATTAAATGAATGATTTTATTGATTATTAAAAATGTATTGCTTTTTTGAAATTTTTAAAAGAGAAAAAAACCAAACTGAAAACAAAATTGTTAAATAAAGCTTTTTTCTAATTCTGATTTCAAAATTGTTATTATTTGCCATTGCCGCTAGTGCTAGATTTGGATGATGGTGATGATGATGATCGAAGTTTACGTTTACCATATTGATGTTGATCATTCATATTGATCAATGTAACTTTAGTATTAATAACTTGACAATCGATTTGTAACATATATAGATGATCGGATGGTAATGTTAATCCAGTTTCATTATGATTATGATGATTGGTGCTGTTGGAATTGTTTGATTGTTGATTAAAATTATAAACAGTTGGTATTAGGAACGAAAAACGTGGCCGAATATCGGTTCGATTCGACATTGGTGGCAGGATTAGATGACCTTTAGATGGATAGGATAGATAATAAAATGTATCATCACGTCTATGTATAGTAGACATTAGATTTTCCAGATCGTATGGCACAAAATGACTATCATCATCAAATGACGATGATGAATGCTCTGATGGTGATTCTTCATTCAGATAATCCATATAACGTTGTTTTTGTATCATCCAAAGTTTTAATCTTGGTATTGGAACATGTTTAAGATTATATAATAATTTTTTCTTCGATTTCGAGGATGTTGAATGTTGTTGCTGTCGCCGTCGAGATTCATTTTCTTCCAATTTAAATCTGGTTAACCATCCACGAAGTTCATTTTCCAAACGTATAAGATCAGTACGATTATAATAATTTTCACAGCCAATTTTTGTTTGATTCGAATAATATTGTTGTGAATTTTGTGATTGAAAATTGTTTGCGGAAAATTTTCGAAAATAATCCTGTTCTTCGCCTTTCCAAAGCAATTTTCGCAAAATATGATGATCATTTCCATCATTGTTGAATGAATTGGCCGTAAAATTTTGATTGGGAAAAACAATCATGTTAGGAGAAATGTTGTGGTTTCCATTTTGTTCAGCCGACATTGATATCAGATATGGTGAAATCTGATACAGAAACATGAATACCACAGCAAAGAAACTTATTTTAACTTTTTTCTGATTGTTCGCCACAACAGAAGAATCGGTAAAATTGCCATTCATATCTAGCAATCGGAATCGACCGATTTCTTGTTCGAGATCCAGGATTTTTTGTTTCAACAAAGCATTCTCCAACATTAGATCAGTATTTTCTTTACCCAATCGTTTTACTTGTGTTTCCAGATTTTCCAAATATTCTTTCTTTTTTAATCGAGAATTCAATGCCGTTTCTCGATTGCGTAATTTACGTGCTTCAAGTTTTTGTTTTTGAAGATTTTCTCGTTGTTCTTTTAATTTATGATTAGCTATTTTGTTAGTTGTGGCTTTTGGTTGAATATTGAGATGATGATGAACATTAGATGATATTCTTCGGCCATTATTTTCCAGCAAAGAATTGTGGCCATTTTTTCCAGTGATCTTTGATATTGTATTAGTTTTATTATCGGTTGTATAAATCATAGGATGACAAGTATTGACAGTGATTGAACCATTCGAATTATCACTATCACTATGATGATTGTTTGATGATGATGATGATGAATTGATTTCATGATAATTTCCATTCCAATCCATCAAATTATTTACAACGTTATTATTATTATTATTGTAGAAATCAACAATATTATTTCCATTGTTATTAGTTGTCATTTGATGATTGACTGGCGTTTCAGGTGGGGTATCAATAAAATATTGATCTGATGAGGATGGTGGTGATGATGATGAATGATCGAAATTATCCGAATTAATGAATGTAATCAAATCGTTTTCATCAATCGAATCTAGATAATCATTGCCAATCATTGTTGCTTGTTCAGTATTCGAATAAGATGGCAATAGCATACCGAAATGATTATCAGCTAACCATTTGATAATTAGATCATTTTAATCATAAGATTCTACTTTTTTATTGTACTTACATGGAATATTTATATCGACCATTGTTGTTGTTAATGCTTTGAAATTTGATAAAATTATTTATCAACAGAATTTGGTTTTGTTTATTATCATCATCATCCAAAAAAAGAATTTGAATGTTTACGTGGTTTAGATAATTTTTTTTTGTTTTGATTAAAATATCGATTGTATCGATTATTCGATTCTTTGCTTTGTGTGTGTGTGATATTTTGCTTGATTTCGCCAAGTCATTGCCTTTTTCAATTGTCAACTTGGATTCATTTTGTTTTTTGATTTGAAAAAATTGTATTAAAATTATTACTGTCACCGTCAAACCGTTAAACGAAACATTCAACAATTATGTCATCTAAAATTTTGCCCGACATACCTACTGGTGGATTTAATTTTGAAAATTTTCAAAGGTAATAAATTTGATTGTGTGAAATATTTTAAAATCTGTTTTTAAAAAAATTACTTTAGAAATGAATATTTGAAAGAAAAAGGTTATCCAATTCCTAAAGTACAAAAAACTGGTACAACTATTGCCGGTATAATTTTCAAAGATGGTGTTATATTGGGTGCCGATACTCGTGCAACATCTGGTTCAGTTGTTGCCGATAAAAATTGTACAAAAATTCATTATCTGGCTAAAAATATGTATTGTTGTGGTGCAGGTACTGCTGCCGATACTGATGCCGTTACACGAATGATTAGTTCACAATTAGAATTATTACGTTTGAATACAGGCAAACAGGTACCGGTTTGTGTTGCAAATCGTTTACTAAAACAATATCTTTATCGGTAAGTAATAACATGATTCAATTTTGAATTACAATTAATATTGATTTCAAAAGATATCAAGGTTATGTTGGTGCTGCTTTAGTTTTGGGCGGTGTTGATAAATTTGGTCCACGTCTTTATTCAGTTGCACCGCATGGTTCAACCGATAAATTACCCTATGCAACAATGGGTTCTGGTTCGTTAGCAGCAATGGCTGTATTTGAAACACGTTGGAAGCCAGATTTAAGCGTAAGTTTTTTTCAATCGACAATGGATGATTTTCATTTTTATTTTCCAATTTGATTTCGCAACAAAAACAAAATATCAAGTTGGAAGATGGTAAAAAACTTGTTCGCGATGCAATTGCAGCCGGTATTTTCAATGATCTTGGTTCGGGTAGTAATATTGATTTGTGTATCATAACCAAACAAGATGTACAATATTTGCGACCATATGATGAAGCTAATCTCAAGGGAAAACGGTATTTATTTCCATTGTGACCTTGATTTTATTCAATTCTAATTGCTTTTTTGATTTGATATTTTTCTAAAAATGTCTAGGCAAGGAACATATCAATATGCTCGAAATACAACAGCCATTATTGGACAGCCACGAATCATACCGATCGAAGTTGAATCCGAACAAACAATAACAATTGGTGAAGAATCAATGGATACATCATCATAGCCTTCTTATTTTTATTTGTTCTGATTAATTCAATTCCTTCAGCTCAGATTGAGCAATTGAATGGAATCAGAAAATCTAATAATGATAATAAATACGATATGGGCCACCAAAAAAAATTGGCCACAAGCAAATAACTAATAATCACACATATACACGGTGTCATTCAATCGATTTATGATTGCCTTTCAAAAATCCATCCTTCTGTTTTGATTGAGATCAAAATTCGATCGATGGTTCGATGTTTTGTGCTCCAATTCATACGAACAATAAGGTAGTAGTAGTAGTGGTGGTCCATCACAACATCCATAATGATCATTATCATCTTCATTTTTCATTTCATGATTAAATCTTGGCTATTTTGGACAACAACAACAATCGAAAGCCATTGTTGTTGATGGAATGATGGGAAAAATCATTTTCTTTTTCTCTCGCGCGTTCTTTGATTTGATTGATTGATGGATGAACTGAGTATGGGGAACGATTGAGGTTGGTCCTTTGTTCATTCGTTTGTGATTTGATCTTTGTTGTAGTAATTGAGTGAGTGAGGAAATCAAGATCGATTTGTAAAGAAACTTGATCTTTATTTACATTGAATGGACATAGAGTGAAAAAGCAAACTAACTAAATTGATTAAATTTAATTTGTTGGAAAATCATCATCAAGTTGTTGAGCATAACGCATCTGACGTATAGATGTACCGGATAGTTTCATAAATAATCTGGTGATTGCTGCAAATGAAAGACCAAACAAGGAACCAAGTGTTGCATTGACAATTGTTGCCCGCAAACCAAGATGTGCTTTCCAAATGATACCGGTTACAGCGCCGGCTAAAGCACAATCACGATAATATAGATCATTTCGATAACATGCAGCCAATGTCAAGGAACCAACAAATGTACCGGCAAATAAGCCATATCGTATACCATGTTTAGTACTTCGCATAAACAATTCAACATACATTGTATCGGTTAATAGACGATTTGCTTCATATTTACCGCGAAAAACATTGGTATTATGCTTTTGAACGAATGATTGAAAAACTTCACGATTTTGTATCATAGCACCTAAAACTAAACCAGTTATTCCCCCCATACTGATTGCATTGGAAATGATTTTAAATTCAACATTATCTTCACCACGATTAAATGATTGCCAACTTTTACGGATTCTATCCCATCCAGTTTCATTTGGATCGATCGGAACATCAAGTTGTTCGATAGATTCGAAACGGAATTTATCGGCTATTCGTTGAATAAACGAATAGATCGATGATTGTTGATTATCATCAATATCGTCGGGCATTTTTCTTCATTTGAAATGAAAATTCGTGCCCCAAACATGTGTGATAATTACTGTTCGTAAAACACGTAACGATGAATCAGTAATGATTATTGTGAATGGAATCGAATCTTTTTTTTTATCGAATCGAATGTTTACATTTCCGATCGGAGCATCATTTAAGATTTTTTTGTTTCGGTTATTAATAATCTTCCAACACGACGATTATCCGACGCCCAAACAATTTAATATTTCCTCAACAAACAATGACCAGTTTGACCAGGTAACAACATTATCTTATCAGATTTAATAAACTAACAATTATTTCCTTTTGTTCGTTATTTATTTATTTAGATAACCAAGGATCATGACCAATTAGCGATGGGTAGTACGACCAAGACGAATCATTTTATCTTGTTTTAGGTTTGGAAATTGAAGAAAAATGTGATTTTTTTGCAGTGATCATATCACATATCATTGGACGATTGTCGTTGAAAATATCATACACTCGTTGTTGTTGATGATGGTGATGAAGGGTATGAGAATTGTTTGAACAATAATAATAATCATTATCATCATTTTCATGGTTGTTCAACCGTGTATACCAACAATGTTAACAAACACGACATTTTAACTCAATCATGTGGTCATCGACCATCGTTTTGTTTGTTTGTTTGAATGAAATTGAACAAATTTACCATATTCATCATCATAATCATAAACAATTGGTTTCTTTAAAGGATATTCGATAATAATGGTCATATAATTGTCATTGTAAACACAATGTATCCATCATCATCATCATCATCATTATTATCATCACAAGTCATACGATTCGCATTGATAATGATGAAAATTTAAGCAAATCTAATCAAATGAAAGAAAAGAATATATGTTTGCTCTTGACATTGTCATCATCTTATGGTATGAATATTTGAATGATATATTATCCTAATATCAATATTTAAAAGAAACCCACGCTTATTCTCGCTCTCGTGTGTCTTTGTTTGATGTTGGACAACAACTGTTTGACCAGGACTTTCTTGAGAGCAAACAAACAAAACGAAATATACTTTGGTTATTTTGGCTGTGAAAGTAGTATCACAATAATATATGTATGGTGATTGAATCACCATCCAACAACAATGAATCCGGATTTAGTTTTTCGTCATGTTTCGTGTGTTTGTTGTTGTCGTTGAGAATATCATTGCATTTCCAGGTGTGTGTTGTCCAGGTAAGTATGTGTACATGTGTGTGTGAGGAAAATAACGGGACAAGCCAAAAAAATATTAACCAGGTCATTTTAGCTTTGAAGATTAAGTAAGTTTTTCATTCATTCATTCATTTGGTATTTGTTATCATGAATGATGATGAATAGAATGGATGATGATGATGAGTGAATAGCATGACCAAATGATGATGATGATGGTCGAGAGGATATTCGGTTGTCACTGAATTTTGTTTCATGATGATAATAAAGGGGGTAAATATAAATAATATCTACTTCTTGAATGCCATTGTTTTGCTTGTTATTTTGGCCACTTAGATGAAATGAAATATTTTATGTTTTCTTTTCTTTTTCCAGTGTGTGTGTTTTATTGGTAGTGATCACCATCATCCGATAACATTCCAATCGAATTGAATTTGTTTGATTGACATAGATTTCATTCAATGAAATACAAATGACACCATCCAAAAACAAAAGATAAGGATAATTTTAGCTGTTGATTTTGTTTTGTTGGCTGGTTATTTTGTTATTGCTGATGATCATTTCATCATTATCTATTGTCTTTGTCTATGGCTCTCATCATTATCATCCTCATTGTCTTTTCAACAGCCGGTGTTTGTAGCAGAAATGTAAAAAACAAAAATGTTTGATTTTTCTTTTTCTTTGAGAAAAAATATTGGAATGATGATGATAATGATGGTGAAAATATTCTGAAAAGCTATATAATCTTCTCATCATCATTTTGTTGTTGAAGTGAATAACAAATATTGTGTGAATAGATTGTATGATGATGAGGAAATGTTATGCAAAAATGCTGTGTTGAAACACTATTATTTTGGATGATATCATTTCAAACACATTCATATTACAAACACATCAATCACATTCAATCAGTAAAAACTTGATTTGATTTTGACTACTTACTAATTTTATATATTGGTGATCTATTTGCTATGTATGAGAATTTCAGAAATTCACTTGAAAGTAATCAATAATTTTTTTGGTTCGATTTTTCAATCACCACTTGTGTGAATTTTTTAGCTATTTTTCCCATTGAGAATAATATTAGTTGTTTGTTTGGG
>ERZ500997.272-NODE-272-length-14437-cov-7.712975_pt1 | contig 14437 bp, 12 predicted proteins | sample MGYA00248826_ERZ500997 | MGnify/ENA primary metagenome ERZ500997 (study PRJEB25958, sample SAMN03398524) | human skin metagenome | study: EMG produced TPA metagenomics assembly of the Human Skin Microbiome Metagenome (human skin metagenome) data set.
TTTTAATGTCTTCCAAAATATCCTTTACAGATTGGTTGTTTTGCTCATCATTCATAACATAATACCATTAAATTAGAAATCCATATTATTTATTATAGATAGTAAATTATAAACGCTAATAACGTAATTACTTCTTGCTTCAACTAAGTCAGAACGTGCTTTAAACAGCGCATCTTCAGTCTCCAAGAGATCAGATGTGCTCTTTAAATTTAAACTAACTTCTTGCTCAACACCCTCTAATCCCAACTGTGCAGCTTTCTCGGCTTCATGACTTGCTTTGATCATAGCTCTTGATGTTGCGAATGTATGGATTTATCAGTAACAATAACATCAGATTTATCATCAGTAGAAAATTCCGTTCGATCATCATTTTGTGTGAAATTTTGTTGTAATTGTTCGAGAAATTTTTTTAGTTCAAGATCATAATCTTCCCATTCAGCAACAATACGTCTAGCGCTTGTTAATTTTGGCTCTTTGGTTTTAGGATTATTGCAAAGATCAATAGTTTTGGCTTCTTTTTTAGATGTATCATCACACCATGTTTCACACCATAGCCATTCTTGTGGAAGTGATTTTATGGCGACCTAAAAAAAACAAAAAAAATTTTTAAAGGGGATAAAAATTTCCTAAATCATACCTGATGTATCATGTTATTAGGTAGATCTTGATCAAGATTAGATAAACTATTAGGATCTTGACTTAGACCTTGATATTGACCACGAAGACGATCACCAGCAGCAATACGACGAAATTTCTGCAAATCTACAACATACAAGGCACTAATATGATATTTACGACCATGTAAATGTGTAGCCCAGTAACCGGATTTCCAAAAACGGAAACCATCCATATCTTTACGTGAATCACAGAATGGTGTATAACCATAAGGTGCACCTTCAAGATCAAGATCACGAAGTTCACGAAGATCGGCACGAACAACCTGATCAGCATCGACAAATATAATTTTTTTAACATCTAACGGAAACAATACATCAAGGAATAAGATTTTATAGCCCCAAATAATACGTTGTTTTTCAGTTTGTTGATGTAACCATCGTGGCCATTTATATTGTACCAATTCATATTCGAATCCATATCTTTTTGCCATATGAGGCAGTATTTGTTTGAATTGTGGTGATAGATAGTTTTTTAAGAACCAAAATTTTACTGGTGTTTGAGTATTTTTCAATACACTGATCATCATGATTCGTAATAATCGTTCATAAAGATGACCCGAAGCGAGTGAAAATATATTGATTCTTTTCGAATCTTCATCTTCACCAGATAATTCTTTGCTTTTATCGCCTGAATTTTGTCGTGTAGATTTCTCTGAATTCCAACCGGAAAACCAGCCACCACTTTGATCATCTGACGAACTTTCATCCGAATCGTATAATAGTTCTTCATTTTGTTTTCCTGGTTTTTTATTCACACGAATTTTGATTACCAACGATCGAAATGAACTGACAATAGGTATAACTTCGGTTGTATTGGCCACCTGATCGGTACCATCATGCGATACAATTGTATAGATATCAGTCGAACGACCTTGACGTAAACTAAGCAACCATATACCTGGTGATGCTTTTAATTGAAAATATCCAAGATTTGCCATAACAATTGTATCGTACATTGTAGGAATAGTTTTTGTACCCAATGTAAATTGTAATCCTCTAGGAGGACTACCGGATGATTGTTCAAAACAATGACCTTCAACAAGTAAATGTTCCAATTCGAATACTGCACCGACTATATTCGAATCAACCTGTGCTAAGTGAATATTATCCAAATCATAAATTGCATCCACAGCTTCAACCATCCAATTTTCAGGTACGGCCATTCCAAGCGTAAACAAAGGCGATTTTGGCATCGATTTGAACATTGCTACCGGATTTATAATCGATCCAGTAGAAAAATCAAATCGAGGTTCTTGATCCAAAACAAAACGATAGAATAATTTTAATGGCATATCGGAATGTTTTTCCACAGCATTAAAATGAATCTTTACACGTGCATTGAAAACTTCATAAAAAGTAGACAAAATGGGTGAAATTTTCTGTGCACCTCTATTCAATGATAAATATTTTGAATTATAAATAGTTCGTTATATAAATAGCTTACCAATCAAACTTACCTAGTCAAAGGATCTAATATGGCTGTTAATTCAATGAATGGTTCATTTGGATGTCGAGGTTCAAGTATCAAAACACTATGCTCATCACGAACATTGTTTATTTCATAACGTTGTTTATAGGAAGAACTTCCTGATGATAAAGATGGTTTTGACAATAATACCGAACAAATACGTAAAACAAGATCCGAACATTTTCGAGTTCCAGCACCACGTTCATCATCAGTCAATGTATTCATGATTTTTTCCGACCAAAAATTTTGTGCATATCGTTCCATAAGACCAAAATCTTCTTCATTGAAAGTAAGTTTTTTATCAGAGGAATGTACGGGTACTTTGTATATTTTTCCATTCAATAAAAGTGCCAAATTATCCGATGAAGATATTCCAAACAATCGAGAAGCAATAGCCTGATGTAAAGGAAATGGCGAAGCATTCGAATTTTGTTTGAGCACAGAATGACGTTCGAAAAATGCTTTTCGATATTCATCCGAAATAAGTTGACCAATTTGTTCAATATTTGCATCCCAATCATCATATTCTAGGACAGCAACTTTAGTCAAAAACGATAATAAATGTGATGAACTTGTGATTGTACTTGATGCAGATTCCAATACCCTTGTAACATGATTATGATCAGCATAAACCAATGATAATCGCATATAACGACTATTTTCTCGTAAATGATTTAGACCGGCACGAAGTATTTGACGAGAATCGTATGTAAGAAAATCTGATACCAACCAAACAGTAACTGGATTGCAATCTTTTTTACTGTTAATGTATTTTAATTGAGAAAAAATTGTCGTTTGTAGATCGTTAATATTTGCTCCAAAATATGTGCTTCCATCATCATTATCTTGTTTTGATAAAACTCGACCAGATGTAAGTTCCAAATATTTATGTGCTTCAACTCGTTTTTGATTGGATTGATCAAGACCAAAAATTACCCTATTCAAACGAGTCATTACAGTTTTCTTTGACATAAGCCATTCAAGAATATCATCTTCATCTGTTATTTCTGCTTTATAAATTGCTTTCTGAAACTGTGAACTTTGACGCATTATTTCACTGAGCACTGCTTCTTCGAAATAATCAGCTTGTAGATGAGTGTCTTTAAGAAGAACACCGTTCATCATTGCTTTTGGTCCATGTTCAAGGCCGGTACGATCGAGAAAATCTCGTGATAATTTTCTTCCTATATCATAGCTTGAATCTTCACCAAAAACATCATCTGCTTCGGATTTTGAAATTTTTGATTTAAAATGATTTACAATATCATCAGGTTCTAGATCACGAACAGATTTTGATGTGGCATAGGCTATAACATCGGTTATGAAAGATAATGCTTCATATGAACTTTTATGTTGCGATATATAATTGTAAGCTTCAAGACATGCAACACCAGCATCTTGATAACCATTGATCGTTTGATTATTATTAACATCAAAAACTAAACCAATTCTTACAGGAGCTTTGTGTATATAAAATGATTCAGCCATTCTTAACATATCGAATGATTCTTTACGGCTAGGATCCAAAATCAATATTAAATGATACATATTACGACGAATATTACGTAATATTCCTGGATATGTTGGTCGTAACATTTCCTGCAACGAACTTGGCCAACTTCTATACATTCGATCATTTTCAATATCATTGATATAAAGAACAGAACCATCACGAAAATCTATTTGAAAATCTAATTGTTGTTGTTGTCCACGTTCCCATGCAGCATTTAATTTTTTTATTCGATCATTATCACCATTCAATAAAGTATGTAATTTTGATACAGTATAATATTCATGTTTCATTGCATCCAACAATGTAAACACATCTGCAGAATCCATATCATGATAAAGACCATTAATAAATAAAGCTGTATCTGATGTAGCTAAATTAAGATTTTGATAGAAATAATTTTGATTCCAAGCAATTTCTCGTTTCAATTCCGGTTCAACATGTATCTTGACCAATGATCGAGCTACACTGGGAAAATTTTGTGAAATATCTCTCAACACTGACAATGCTTTTTCTTTTTGTACTGAAAGAACTTTTGTCACTGCTTGCAAACTAATTTCCTGTAATTCCCAAACTTTTAATGTGGCTATCTCTTTTTCCTGATCCATTAGATGGTCACGAAATTCATTGAGTTTATTCGATAAGGCAACATTGCTTGCTTTTAATTTGGAAAAAATAAATCCAGCTACCTCATCTGGTTTTGATTGTTCCAAATCATCTTTCCATTGTTGATTGCTTGATTTGACTACTTCTCCACGAACTCGAGTATCATCTTGTGCTTTGTATTCGGTCGATTTGATTGCCAATTCTACTCCATAGCCGGATAAAGCAACACGAGTTTTTGCCGGATTCGGATTATGACGAATAATGTATCGAATTGGTTTACCTTGATCGATTTGTTGTTTAATCAGTTTATGTAAACGAAAGAATGATTTAGAACCAATTGTAGCGTAAAGGATTACTGTTATGGAACGTGGTGAAGCTTCTATAGACGAATATCTTCCTGGATAAATGTGATCCACTGAATAAATAAGCGGATGAGAAAGTTGTTTCACATTGTCAGATTTAACATAGTCAATCATACTATCTATAGCCTTAACAATATCATCACCATTATGACAAACATATCTTGGCTGATCTTGATCATCGATTGGTACGCTCAATTCGATGAATGGACCATTACATTTTTGAAGCTGATTTCCATCTGTTGAAGCATAAATATCTTCAATAATATTTTTAAATGCTATCACTCGCGGTGAATAAGACCGTAATGATAAAGCAAATTTCAATATCGATAATTTTGGTTCTGATCGTAAAAGTTTTGAAGCTAATCGTAAACTGGATTGATATTGTTGATATGCATTCGACCAATTTCCTGAAACCGATTCGGTTGACGATAGCTCTGTTTGAAGATCATCAAGATAACGCCAATAAAAATCTTGATTTTCTTCGGCCAGAAATTCTGCAACTTCCAAATACATAGGTGTTTGCGACCATTTTGATTGCAAAAGAATTTTAACAGATTTTGATGAAGATGAATGTGACGATTGTTCGGACCATTTAAATAAAAATAAAAACGAAAATAACAAAAATGCCAAAATAGAAGGCTGTAATCGGTGGATCGAATTCAGCATTCTTTTAAATTCTATTCTATTTTCTATCACTTTGAATGAATTAATTAATACGAAATCTTGACGATATATTAACAATAGTATGGAATACTGATTGTCAGCATTTCACGATATGATTATTAATTATTTTCGATCCAAATTTACCGGCACAATAATTAATATAATTCTTTGTTATGCTGACGCGATGATCCAAAATATATTAAACAGACGTCACATGCAAAACCAAATAAAATAACCGATTCTATTCATAAGATACGTAACGGACATGTCAACAATGCAACATTGCCGCCGATGCCCGATTTAATAATCATTTTATAATTCCATTTTTCAAATTTTAAAACTTTTTTTCGAAAGATAAATCCAACAGTATTTATAGATTTTTTTAAAAGATTTATAGTTTAATTATTATAGTTCAATTATCTTAAAAAAGAATGCAAAATCATAATAATGTAGAAAATGATGATGATGATGATGATGAACAATTTTTATTCGATATGTCTGATATGCTTGTCGAACCTCCAACCAAAAGAAGCATCTGTCCACAATGCCAGTAAGTTTATTTTGATTGAGACTAATCAAACATTTTCATTTTTATTCAAAATTAACACTTGTTACAGGCGACCACAACCAGTATGTTTTTGTTCGGATATTGATCCGATATCACAATTGCAAAACCATTTGATTATATTACAACATCCCAACGAATTAAAACGTTGTCTTCGTACAACAAAAATCTTGGAACTAAGCATTCCGGATACTAATTATCATCTTTTTAATGGAAAAAGATTTCCATTGAAAAAATTTCCACAACTATTCAAATTGATTGAACAACGTGAAACCATATTGTTGTATCCATCACCAATGGCCGAATCATTGGGTATCGAAGGTATTCAATCAAATGATCCTGATAATCGTAATAATGGATTCAATGTGATTATATTGGATGGTACATGGCATCAAGCTCGTGTTTTATTTAATTGCAATTCATTTTTACATTCATTACGTTGTATTAAATTAGAATCAACCGGTCGATCACAATATGTGATTCGAACACAACCAACCGAAACATGTTTATCAACAGTAGAGGCTGCTGCAATTCTTTTATCGCGCTTAGAACATGATCCATCGATCCATGATCGTTTAACACGACCATTACGAACCATATGTGATTATCAATTGAATAAGGGAGCTGTTACTCACCAAAGCAAAGAATATCTCATCACCAATGGCCTATATGAACGACCATTGAATCGACGTTTGAAGAAAAAAGTCAATCAACAAATGGACAATAATAATCCTATTTCGGATCTAAAAAATCTTGTTCACTTGTTATGAAATTGATCATTTAATTCATTATTTTTTCATTGTTAAATTAATGAATAATACCGATATAATAATTTACCCTTATATGTACAATGTTTTTTTTTCTCATCAATCACCAGTTTTTTCTTTCCAACAAATGATTTATATCTTTAACAATAGATGATTTTAATTCGAACCATGTTCCATCATTTGGATCGGTTGTAGTAAAAAAACGATCAAGAAATTCTGAACAACCAAGAAAATCGAATACAAAATCAATTCGTCGTTGAGATTTATCGCTTAAATGTGATCGTATCAATTGTTTAAGTTCAGTGCAACATGTTTGCATCTGTTTTTGTAGATATTGACAATCATAACTAAAATCTACTTCATGAAATGATACGATTGTCATAAGGATCGATCGAATTGAGCGTTGAATTTTTGTCATTCGAAACATTTCATCATTATCCAATTGATGATTCATTATCAAAATGGCAACTTTTATTGTTATCTAAACGAATTGTATTTGAATTATTCAATATCAACAAATTCAAATAGAATTTTACCTTCATTAAATGTTTTACAACTTTGTCAGCAGTTTCTTTGGAAGCTGATAGATTTTCTTGTCGACAATATAATTTACAAAGTTTATGTAAATTATCCATTAATCGTGCCGAATCTGAATCGATCAATGTTTTGGCCATTGTTTTGTTTGACATCATACGGCCCAATAATTTTTTCTGAATACGAATACCGATATCATGACTTTGAAATTGTTGTTGTTGTTGTTGTTGATTAGACGATGGTTGTTGTGATAAAATATTTTCAGCATTTTTCAATGAATTACCCGAAGACATTTTATTTGCAAAATAAATTGTGTGTAATCGGGCTCAAAATTCAGCAACAAATGTGAAACAATCCAACAACAGCTGCCGCCAGCAACAGTTGGCCTTTCGCTCTCTATCTCTATCTCAATTCAATTCACATTATGCTAATGTAACTCACGATTATCATTATCATTGTTATACAGTAGGTTCTTCGGATGTTTTTGTTTTTTCTGATGCCCATCCTCTGATATTATATTTTTCATTGACGAATGTTTCCTGTTGCCATCCTACATCCGGACATTCAATTGAATAATGTCTAAAAATTTCCGAAGAATTTTTATTGCAAGCATATTTTTTTCTAAAAAAATTTATACAAAAAATTTATTTTTCATAAATATAAAATTGATTTTCAAAAATTTTCGGATGAAATTATCTCAACATTTATAAAATAAAAAGATTTTCTTAAACTGTAATGAATTCCTACAGTCATATGTGACTACTATAAAAGTCATTGAAGTCATAATTATTTATGTTTGTTTGGTTCAGGTGTCGCTCTTGACTCGCTTCGAAGATAATTTAGATATTCTTCGTGGAAAGTCCTCGGCCATTGGCAGTTTTTTGGGCATCAAGTGTCCGTATTTTAAACTAAATGCTATGATCGTCTTAGGTTGATGTTATTCGGGCTGAGATGGATTCAGTTCCTGAGCTCTATTTCTTCCTGAGATTATCAATGTCAACTCTTTCGTTATGAAAGAGAATAGGCCAAATCTGGTACACGCTTGCGCGTGTTATCATATAACTAAAGTAATGCGGGTAACGTGTGGTTCCAACACACGTCAACAGAACGAGGCTTACACGTGTCGATACCTGTTTTTTTTTTTAAATTTAAATTTCAATAAAATGCCTCGTACAAGATATGGACCCTTTATTTGGATTGGTCGTAAACTTGACTTCATAAACATTAATCGACCATTAGCATCAAAAGTATTGACAGAACATTTACGACAATCACATTATCCATATTGGACGGCATTTTTTATTCCATATCATTCAATTTTAAATGATCAATTTGGTTGGTCACATTTTAATTGGTCAGTTGATGGCCATAATTATCATATACTAAGATTAGGTTGTTGGCCATATATTAAATATCATTGTAGTCGTCGACCTTTAGAAGATCTTTATATTCAGAATATTTTCTATACATTTATTAAATGTTTACAATTTGGTATACCAACATTAGCCTATGGTATTGCTGGCTGGATTATGGCTAAACATTCGAAAGATGTTCATATTGATAGAAAAAATTCGATACGAATTTATTTTTGGTATCCAGAAAATCATAATTCACCTCATTAATAATTTTTCAATTTGTCCTTATGACATTTAATAATTGAATCTAATAAAAACGTATTTTATGAACAGTGTATACTTTTATATTTTTGCTGTTTTTTTTCTGTGACGAGTCCTCAGCTGAGCTCACCAATATTGGATGATTTTTTTAATATTTTTTAATAACCATTTTTGTTTCATGTTCATACTCCCATTCAACGATTGATGATTATATATATTGAATGGCAGCAACAAATATTTTTTTTTCTATCCATTAAAATCGATTTATAAAAATATTTTTCATACGTTATAATTTGTGGGAGTTGTTTCTATCCCATTTTATTTTATTTGATTCATTTAAAAACCATAACAGTTCAAATCAATCAATTTGTTGCAAATTCTTCGGAGATTATTTGTTTTATTTTTGAAAAAACAATATTTACAACAAAAAAAAATTCCCACCACCATGTCCGAATCTGTTGCCAAACATAATGATCCTTTGTCCACAGTTTCAGATGATGATGAAGATTTGTTTGCTTCAGCCTACGAGGTTTGTTTTGTTTGAAAGGATTTAAAAAAAATTTCGAATGTTTTTTTTTAAATTTTAAATAATTATTTCAACAGCAACCAGCTAAGACAGAACAGAAATTAAATCATGAAGAACCTATGGTTCAACCGCCACCTGTTACAGCAATGGCTGATATTAATCTTGATGATGACGATCAACAAACAGATTCTGAACCTAAAGAAATAAGTAATGGTGCAATACCAACATCACCTACACAAAATTCATCCATTCCACAACATTCTTCGGTTTTGAATACATTAGAATCGGAGATGAATACAATCGATTTGAATGATTCAAAATTTGATAAAGAAGATCAATCTTCCGTTAAAGAAATTGATGATAATTTGAAAAAAGAGCCCACAACTACCGGAATTGCAGGAATGAAACCACTAGAAACGGTACCAATTGAATCACATCAGGCGGAATTACCACAGCCAAGTGTAACAGCAGCGACCACTAAATCTTCACAACAACCGGCTGTTATAACGCCTAGTCAAATAACGATCACTATTGCTGAACCACAAAAAATAGGCGATGGAATGGGATCATATGTGGTCTATTCTGTCAGTACCAGAACTACTTTGCCTTATTTTCGTCGTCAATCTATGACTGTAAATCGACGTTTCTCAGATTTTCTTGGTCTTCACTCAAAACTATCATTGAAACATGGTCCATCAGGCCGAATCATACCACCACCACCGGCTAAGTCAGCCGTTGGAACGGCCAAAGTCAAAATGGCTAAAGATGATTCAATTCATTCCATGGATTTTCTTGCTAAACGCCGTGCCGCTTTAGAACGTTACCTTCAACGTACTGCTGAACATCCAGTCCTTTGTTCTGATCCAGATTTTCGTGAATTTCTTGAACTTGACACAGAATTGCCTCGATCAACATCTACATCGGCTTTAAGTGGTGCCGGTTTGAAACGAATGTTTTCGCTCTTTGGCGATACAGTCAATAAAATGACATTCCGTATGGAAGAATCTGATCCGGTAAGCTTTAATCAAAATGGATTTGTCTTTGTCTTTATTGATTGCTGTTCAATAATTTTTAATGTCATAACTGTCTGTAACTTTCATTTCATGCTGTCCTCGAAATCCAGAATCTTTGTAACAGCTTCGAAGAAATTAAGGTTTTTCTTTATATTTGTTGATTCTTTTGAGCCATTTCAATCTTAATTAATTGATTATAATCTATTTATATGTTTTCATTTGTCATACGAATATATTTTTAGTGGTTCGAATCGAAACAACAACAAATTGAAATATTGGACACTCAATTTCGTAAATTATATGCGGCCGTTGAATTGTTGATCTATAATCGAAAAGAATTATCAACATCATTGGGCGTTCTGGGTAAAGGAACTGCATTGATCGGTCATGATGAAAACAATGTATCATTGTCGTGTGCGCTATCACATTTGGCTGCAACACATGAAAAAGTGGAAAAAATTTATGAAACACAGGCAAATCATGATTTTCTTTATCTATCCGAATTATTACGCGATTATATTGGCATGATTGGAGCTGTACGTGAAGCATTCCATGAACGTGTAAAATGTTTCCAAAATCTGACCACTTTGGAACAAACTTTAACTCGAAAACAAGAATCAAAAGCAAAACTAGAATTAACATTGAAAAATGAACGTCCTACATCACCGCAAATTGATGATGAAATTCGTGATGTAAGTGTATTTTTGATTGAAAAATTTTCCGTTTTTGTAATGTTTTTTTTTTCCCTAATCTTCTAAAGCTTCAAGAACGTTCAGAAAAAGCAAAGGAAGATTTCGAAAAAATATCCGAAACGATCAAACAGGAATTCGAACGTTTTGACATCAGTCGTTTACGAGATTTTCGTAACAATTTTCTCAAATACATGGAATCCTTGTTACAAACACAGGAGGCATTGATTGAATGTTGGGAAACATTCTTACCCGAAGCCAGGTCAATTTCGGCCTAAAAAATGGAAAAAACACCTCTAAATAACCGGTTGATTAACAATTACACCAACGTATTGTGGCTCACAATTCTGAATTGTTTTTTTTGTCACAATTAATATTATTATTTAAAAGAGAAAAAAGTCATATTACAAATAATAGATTTACTTATTCGATCAAATCAAATCGAGCATTTCTTGTATTAATGATTCATTCCGATAACGACTTTGTTCAATCACTCGATATCTTGGACTCACTAGACAATTTTCAAGCAAAACATTTTCCTCTATATGAGCTTCGGAACAGACAACCGAATTGATCAATTTACAATTGTTTTCGATCGTAACATTATCTTGTATAATACAATTTGTAAATTGACAATTATCACCAATAGTACAATTGTTGCCAATAACTGTTCGTTTTAGCAAAGTTTTATCAACCAATTTTGAACTATTACTGACCAATGATCCTCGATTTTGTGAATGTGTGGATTTCTGATCAACTAGAAATCGATTAGCCTCACAAAATCCGGTTAAATTATTCACTCGAACTAAATGACCAGTGTTAACAATGAGAGCTCCACAATTGATCGATGATAATGATGATTCTTCTTGTTCATCATTATCACTTATTTTGAGATTTATTCTGGCCATATAAGATTCCAATTCTGGCGTACGAATGAAATCGATAATATGTTTTGACTTTTTGGTTTGTTCATCGTTTTCATACGATCGACTTGATTCAGTTGATCGATTCGAATTTAGACGTCGAAATTGCTTTCTAACCAACGATGGTAACAGGTCAAATTTAATAGATCGAATACCACTAATATAATTTTAAAAATTAGTTAATCGTTGCATGGAACAAGATAAACTTACGTTTCATGTTTGAGATAATCGAGTATCCAATTGCGAAAAAGATAAATATGAGAATCAATTAGATCGGTTCTCAGCTGTAAGTATGGACATGATTTAAAAATCGAACGTTTCAATGGTATTGAATCATTCAACATAGCATCGGGTTCGTAGAAAACTAACCGATTCAAATCATTTCCATCCAGACCAACATAATCGAATTCTATTTTGTAAAAATAAAATCTATTGAGTTCCTTCTTAGAATTCCATTAACCGTTTACCTTTATTATCACTCAATTTGATGGCTGGCATTAGATTTTCTTTTGGGTATAACTGAGAAGAAAAGGCACAAAGAAAAGTGGAATTTCGAAGCCGATAAAGTTCAATAAATCGATCCAGATCAATATCGGATACAAGATCGCACGAAACAAGAAGAATATCTTTAGTTAACTTTTCTTGCTTATGAATGGCTCGCAAACTATCGGCCGTGGCATAATCTTCAGTATGAGGTATCGTAATGAATCTTAATTGAATATCCAAACCGAGAGCGGCAACTGCATTTTTAATTTGATGCTCTTCATTGTCTAAAACGATAATAAAAGCCTCTGTATCGATATAAATCGATCGATAAGTAACGAAAATCCAGATTTATTTATTTTCAAACCTAAAATATTATGTCGTTGCAGCAATTCCAATGAATATTGAATCATTGGTCTATTGGCTATTGGTAGCAAACATTTTGGTCGACCATGTAAAATATGGTTCATTCGACTACCACGGCCACCGGCCAAAACAATCGTATGAAATTCGTAATCGAATCGATTTTCAATCATCATTTAAATAAATTTTTAACAAATAAAAATTCCAATAATAATAATCAAAAAACATACACGTGTACAATGTTTATCTAATGCAAGTTATTCAATTGCATCAGGCATAAATAAACATCTAGTTTATACACTGATCGAATCAAAATGCCCGGTTTTTGAAAGCTTTGATTGTCGAAGAAATAATTTGTTTTGCGAATCAAATTTCAAGCTTACCAGCTTTTTTTAATCAATTTGCACACCTGCTGTCAGCGATAATAATGTTCATCAAGTGAACAGGTGTCATGTCAGGTCATCATTTTTATTTTGATTTGTTCCTAATTAGTTTAATTATATAGCTAGATTTTGATCGATAATTGACATTGATTGGGATTTCTGGATTCGGATGGATAAATGAAGGAAAATTTATTCAAACTTTTCACATTTATTCATTTTTTTCAAACAATTCTAAACATCCAATTTATATTTGGATTTTGCTCGGTAGCAATCTTATAATAATAACCACGAAATTTCAAACAAACAAACAAAACAAAAAAACGACCGTTGGAAAAAGAAACCAGAAAAAAAATTGATAACTGAAATTAGGCGGACGCCAAGTCAACCAGATTATCTATCATCACAGCCCAAGAATTTCAAATCTAACCAATCATAATGCTAGTTTAGATTTAAATTTGAAAATTTGAATTTTGTTAGCCTGATAATGATGCTACTACCGATCAAGGCGTATGATGTTACAGGCGAAGCATTAGCAACAAGTATTGATGACAATAACAGAGACGGCGCCGATCATTATTATTATTCAATTTTTCTGTTGCCGCCTGTTTTTTTTTGATATTCTCCAACGGATTTTTTTTCTAACCATAATCATGTATAATAATGAATGATGGGCGCGCATATATCCACCACTATTTTATGTGTAAAGATTTGAAAATCTGGTCAAATTTGAAAAGTAACAAACAAACAAACGAAAAAATTCCGTTGGAGAATTCATTTTGAATTTTATTCAAGTGATGTGACACGAATCAAACAAACAAACAATATACCTGGACCTTTTTCCCTTTCACCTGTTTTTTATTGACATAGCGACCTGTATCATCATCATTATCATCATCAAATCGTCAACATCGATTCAATTATTTTAATACAAATGGAATATGTTTTGTTTGATTTCGTTTGAAATTTGATATTTATCATCAATATTTGAAAATAAAAAGAAAATGTTTCATCAATAAACAACAAATAAAATAAACGGATTTGTTTGGTTGGTCGGGTGGAATATTTTTTCCATTGTTCTTTGCCCCCAAAATTCCCCGACCGTTTTTTTTTTTTTTTGATTGTTGTTTAATTCATCATCATCACATAATCAATATCCTTTCTTTCTTTCTTTTTTATCATCATCAAACAAAACCACAAAACCAAAAAAAAAAAAAAAAAAAATTTAATTTAATTTAATTAAAAAAAAAAAAAAAAAAAAAAAAAAAAAAATTGTGGTGAAAACAATGAAA
>ERZ500997.273-NODE-273-length-14423-cov-5.314170_pt1 | contig 14423 bp, 9 predicted proteins | sample MGYA00248826_ERZ500997 | MGnify/ENA primary metagenome ERZ500997 (study PRJEB25958, sample SAMN03398524) | human skin metagenome | study: EMG produced TPA metagenomics assembly of the Human Skin Microbiome Metagenome (human skin metagenome) data set.
AATATCCTTTTTTTGATAGTTATTATGATCATCATTTGCATATACAGAATAAAACAAACAGAATTTTTTTTTTGTTGTTTGTTGGATAAACAGGCAAAATTCTTCTTGAAGTCAATAGATTCTCTAGCTTTTCTACTTGACTTGATTTTTATGGAATATTTTAATTCTTCATCATCATCATCATCATTATCATTTTTGTTTGTTTGTTTTAGTAGCTTTTTCATATAATTCTTGTTGTTGTTGTTCATCTGTGAATTCCTCACAAGAATCAAGTCAAAACACACTAAGAATCAAGCCACTTATCTATTGTACAACAACAAACATAATCTTAGCTAAGAATATTTTTCAATGATTCCTTGCAAAGATTTTTCATTTCAAATATTTAATCATCAACAGCAACAGCAGTATCAGCAGTGCCAAACCACTTATATCACACACATAAGAGATGCATAAAACAAAAGTACAAAAAAAAATTTCCAAAAGATAATTAAATGTAAATGAAGATTATCATAATGATAATAATCACCATTAATGAATTTGTAGAAATGAAAAAAAAGAAAAGAAGAAATGATTTATTCAAACATCAAACATGAATCATATTTATCCATTTATGGATCAATGATTCTTTCATTCATTTTGGCTTCGATTCTTAGTTTTTTATTCTGTTTTTCTCACCATAAGTTTTTTTTCCTTCTTTTCCCCGTTTCCAGATTCTGGATGAATAATTCTTCTGTCTTTTTGTTTTTGTTTCTCGATCATCAAACTTTTCTATGACTTTCGTTGCCACTTTTCTGTTCTGTCGATTTATTTATTTGTTACTTATTGACATTCATAATAAACAGAATTAATATTTGAATGAATGAATGAATAATAAGCAAAAAAAAATTTACTCAAATTAAGATGATATTGTGTGTGTGTGTCTGTGACATTTGTCAGATCTGTTTCTACTGTAATGCCATAAAGCATATTATTTCTTTTTGGTCAGCAGATCATAACTTTGTGATTTTTTGTTTTGCTGTTTTGATCAAATTAGAATCGATCATTGACATCCTATGTGACAGTAGTTCAAATTCTGTATGAAATGAAAATCTGTATGTGTGTCTCTGGAAATCAACATTTTTGCTGTTGTTGTTGCTTGCTTGATGATGATGATGATGATGATTAAGTGCGAAAAATCCAAATGAATCTAATGATGGTCGATGGCTGCTTGTTTTATTCTGGTTAGCCATAATGAACTTCAAACCAAAAAAAAACATTAATTAATTATGCAAATCTTGTTTGTTTCGGTTTATTTCGTATGATTTTTTTTTCATTACGATTCTTTTTTTCGCATTCAAAATAATTTGATTTTGTTGATGTTGTTCAATTCTCTCATCATCATCAGTGATAGATTCCATGTTTTTTTTTGTTTTGGCTAATTATTTGAAATTAGATTCTTTTTTTTCGATTTCAAACTTTCTGAAATATGCTGGTTGCTGTTGAGAAATGAAACAAACAACAACCAAAATTGCAAAACTAGCCTCGTGTTGCAAATAAAACAATTTGCCTGATTTCTTCGACAATCATTTCTAATTATTTTCCCATTTTTACAGCAAACAAACAAACAAAAAGATTTGTTTCCAGTTTCTGAAACCGAACAACAACCCGAAAAATCCAAATTAAACCAATCAAATAAAGATAGACAGAAAGAAAAAAATACCTTAATTGAAAACAAACAAACACACAGAGAGAGAGACAACCAGTGGAATCCAATTCTACCATCAATTCGAAATTGACCAAATCAATTTGTTTTCAAATAGAACAGAATCCAGAGACACAAAACACAATCAAATAAAGACAATATTTTTTTTTGTTTGGAACTCGAATGTTTTTCTGAAACACTCGCGTTCTGTGGAACAATATGAATTGAATTTGGCGCCCAATATTTTGTTCACTCTCTCTCTCTCTCATTTTGACAGTTACATTTTTTTTCTAGTTTGTGTCGATATAATAATTTTGACAGTTATTTTTTTTTATTTTGCTGAATTTTTGAGTTTGTTGAATTTCATTGGCGGAAAAACGAAGAATTTTCTGGTGTGATGATGTTGATTAGATTTTTCATCGTTGTTTTCTACTCCAATTTCGATCATATTTTTTTTGTAATTGATTTTTTTTCGGCTTGTTGTTTGTTTATTTTTCTGACTAAATCAATTTTTTTTTGTTTTTTCGAAACCCAGAAAAACAAACTGAGCTTAGAATTGACCTCTGGATCGATAGGTCATATCTGAAATATCTTCTTTTTTTTTGAACGTTTTTCAACAACAGCAGAAGCCTCGAATGGCAATGATTATTGTTACTTGACCATCATGGTCATCGCGAATTTTTTTTCGAAAGGAATTTTTCTTTTTTCTTTTGCCTTTCTTTTTCTTGGTCCACTTGGTTCACCATATGTTCTTGTGTTGATCATAATCAACGTATCGATCAGGTATTTTCTTACCTTTCTTTATTTCTTTCTTTCAATTCATGACCTTTTTTTCGTCGTTGACCTTCAACCCTTCGTTCGAAAACAATTATTACAAACAAAATGAATTATTACAGTTGCTGTTGTTGTTGTTGTTTTTCTGTCCTTTTTGCATGGATCGTCTAATTCACCCGAAAAAAACTAGTTTATTTAGAATTTTCAACAAAAAAATTTGAAAAATTTTTATTGTTTTGAAATCGAATGATTCGAATTTTGCTTGTTGAACGGGAATTGAATTGGCTCAAATTTCATTTGACTGTCCATATATGATGTAACCAAAATTTTGATTCGAATTCGAATCTTTTTTTTTGTTCGAAATTGAAAATTACTTTTATCATTCACCAATGGGGATGACATTTCTTCTTAAAAAATGAAGAAAAATCCGATTGATTCAATCCATGGACAGCTCCAGACAAATTTGTCATACGTCGTCGATGATGATGATGATGATGATGAAAATAAGATTTATGGACAAAATAAAAAAGTAACCATCACCACCACCATCAGCCACTACCATCAGATATTTGTTCATCAAATCAAAATGAGTCAAAATGCATCATCATGTCATATATTTGATGCATCGAAAAACACACAAACAAACTAACAAACATAATTAAAAAAAGCATTAAAAAGTGACAAAAAAATTAAAAAACTTTTCTTTTTTTTATATTTATTGTTTCAGATTTCAAACAAAAATTTTTTGATTTTTGTGGTTTCCAATCAATCAATCAATGGATGCAGTGATCAATGATGTCCACCAAAACAACGACAACATCAACTTTTAGATTAAATCTGGTCATTTGAGATACAACGATCCACGCAAAGATTCGCTGTAAGTTTATTTTTTGATTTTTTTCAAAACTTTTCAACCAAACAGCAATTCTGTGTGTATTCCTATATTCAACATTTGAAAATTTTCCTTTCTTTTCATCATCATTGCCATGACCTTTAGATTTAGTTGAAATTTTTGTTTTTGTTTTAATCACCAAAGTCGATGATGATGACGATGAGCAGGTGATAAGCGAGAGACCTATTTTCTGTTGTTGTTAAGATTTTTTTTTCCTTCTCCAAAGAAAAAAAAAGATGATGATGATGATGACCAAATGGTCAAGTAACATTGAATTGATTACAGAACGACAGAATCATTATCATCATCATCATCATTATAAATTTTCTTTACAGCAAACAACCAAGAAACCAACAACCAGAGTTTTGGGTCAATCTCGACTTTGAGTGTAGCAATAACCAAAAAAAAAACTTCTGTTGACAAAGAGCAGATGCTCGAAAAAAATGATTTTTATTACTTCGTTTTTTTTCCGATGTCATGTCACTATGTAACTTTTGGTTTCGAACGATCTTGTTTCGTTCGACCGTTGTTTTTAGCCAATTTCAAAAAAAAAAAAAAAATTCTAACCGTCAAGGCAATATATATTTGAAGCGTTCGACAATCATCGACATATGGTCATATGTTTGAAACAACAACGATAATCAAAATGAACCCTAGGACACAAACCAAACAAACACACGACAGCTGTCGGTTTGGCTCGTGACTTTGATCATCGTTCGACCATCATCATCATCATTGATATTGTTGTTGATGATGGTTCAACAAGTCTGTATAGAATATTGTGTATTGTTCATTCAAATGATTTGCTTGTTGATCATAATGATGATGATGGTGATGGCACGTGGTGGGTCGTAATAGTCGTCGATATTTTTTTTTCGTCTGAAAACCTTTGTTCCTTATTCTAATCTGGAACAATAGAACTAGAGACTAGGTTTTCCTCCCCCCTTTCCATTATATCATCTAACTGTTTTTTTTTGTTGTTGTTTTCACTACTGGGCACATTGACGATCCAGGAACAATGTAAATTTTTTTTCTGTTTGTTTGTAATAAGCTAATGCCATGCGACTGGCATACAGTCATATTGGTTGTCTTTTTCCCCTCTCTCTCACCCACTCTATGATTATCTGATAGAGGTTTATTATTTTTCTGTACCTCAGGTAACATTTTTCATACCTGGTCGACATCTGTTCGAATTTTTTTTCATTTGGTTTGGTTTGTCCATCATGAATATTTTCTGTGTTTTTTTCTAGATTTCTAGGCCATTGAATTTGGCTATTGCTGCTGGTATTTTTTATTTCTGTTTTTGCCAAATTGAATCTAATGATATTTTTTGTTTGTAAAAAAATACCATTGAGCACTTTGCATGGTTGTATTTTGTCAATCTGTTAGATTTCAAAACGAATATTAGTGATTTTTAATGAAAGATGAAAGTTTTCGCCTGATGATGATGATGAAAAATGATTCTCAAATGTTAATCAATGTTGATCAACCATCAATATTAATTATGATGATCATCATCATCATTAGTTGATGACAACAAGAATAGAATTTGATAATATTTTGTCTTATAATAATGAAGATGTCACCTGAATTTTACTTTTTTTTATGTTTTGTTTGGATAATTTATCATCATCATTATGTTGTCCATGTGATTTTCACGATGAAATAATTTCGCCCAATGATGATTATTCTGACTGAATTTTTATGTCATTTTTTCTTGGTGGTAATCATCTTCACAGAATGATTCTTTTCATCTAGTGTTTCTTTGTCTTTTTTCTAAATTATCTGGTTTTTTTTTGATTAATGATTGTTTTTCTGCCCTGTGGTTTGTTCAATTCGGTAAATTCACTAGTTTTTTTTACCAGTTTTTTCTGGTCACATCATGGTTTGAGAGTGACATCTTTAAACAACAACAACAACAAAAAAGTTGAACTAAAAAAAATAATAATTTAATACTTTGATAAACCGACTTTTGATCCGGTTATTTCTTGTATAACTCTTCTGTTGTTGTTGTTGTTGTTTGATCATCAAAAATATCTTAGACATGCACACAGACACACACAGACTTGTAAAGAAAAATTTACCGTAAATAAATGAAAAAAATGGCCAAAGATAAACCATTGGCCATCGAACCCTGAATGAAAATGACCTGTGTGTGTGTGTCATATTAACCTCGTTTTTTTGTTGTTGTTGTTGTCCGACTTGATGGTAATTTTCCTTTTTTCTTTCATCATCATTCGGATATGTCCAGTTATACAATCATTATCTTCCAGTCACTGGACAATGAACTCTGTTTTTCTTTTTGTCTAAAAGGTGAATGTATGTCTATCTATCTTTTCCTTTTTAGATTTTCGAGAGAGAAGAAAGAAGAAAAAAAAACTTGAAATCAAAATCGGTCATACAATTTTATTCGTCTGATAAAAAAAAATTGTCCGAGATTGATTCCCGTTGTTTCGAAAATTTTCATTTCATTAAGAAAGTCAAAAATAAGAAATAACGGGAATCTCTTTAATTTCAGCAACAAGAAAGAAAGAAAGGTAAACCGGTTCTTCTTGAATTGCTCAACAGAAGAAAAAACCAATAGAAAGAGAAAGTCTTGACGATTTTATTATGCCAATGATGATGATGATGATGATGATAAAAGTGGTCAATAACCCTTGTATGAGAAAGTTTTTGCTTTGTTTTGTTCTTTATATTAACCTAAACTTATCTGGGCAATTTTATTTATTGTTCTCAATCAGGTTGATGATGATTATGTGATTAAATCACAAATGAATGAATGATTTTATTGTTTGATTTGGATTCATTTTACCTATTGATTTGATTGATTGATTGAAAAAAAACTATAGTCTAATTTTCAGTTTAACAATTTTTTTCTTTGCTCATCGGTTTTCACCTGTAGAATTACCTGATTTTTTCTGTTTTGAATTGATTGATTTTTTTTTGGTTAGTTACTAATTAAACAATCATTATCACCACCAAAACAAATCAAAGTTATGATTAAGTAACCAGGTCGAAGCTTTTTTCTTTTTCTTTTTAAATACTTGTAATCAAAAGTTGTCGTTAGATCTTTTTTAAAGTCTTTTGTGGTGGTGGTGGTTCAAATAATAAACCCAAACCACAAATGATAACAAACTATTTTTTACCGGAAATTGTTGTTTGACAATTTCCATAGATTTTGCTATGTTTGTTATGCCAAAAAAAGTAAGTGTCGATTAATGATTATTTCCGTTTGTTTTTTGTTTGTTTGTTTGAATGGATCAATTTCCGTATGGTCTGTGGACAAATGGATTATAATGATGAATGAAATTCATTTCATTTCATTCATCAAAGAAAAACAGCTTTTTTCTCTGTTGCTTGACCAGATTAATCAATCTTTGGTCAAGTTTTGTGTGTGTGTATTGCCATTATGTTTAACAAAATCAATGTCCGGTCATTTTTTTGCTGTTGTTGTTGTTCACCTAGTATTACCGGAAATTATTTTTTCAAATGAAGAAAAAATCTTGCCTTTATAAAGAAAGATATTTCTGGTTCCTTGTTTCAGTAAATATCTCAGGTAACGTAGCTTAGTTAGTGTTTATTTTTTATCATCATCCGGATATTTGTATTATTAGGATAGGTAGCTAGATTGTAAATTAGTTTCCTTTTATGATTTTGTTTCCTATCGATTGTTGTTGTTGTTGTCGTCGTTGATCATCATATTTCAAGACCTTTGACCTTTTGATGACATATTAGATTCTATGTGATTTTAATCCACCGCCTTGATTATTATTAGTGACCACCCACTTTTGTTGTTGTTGTTGCTGTCCCAAAAAAATGTTACCTTTTTTTTGTAAAGGTGTGATATTCATTTAGATTTTGTATGTTTTTCCATATAAAATAATAATAAAAACCGACAAATTCAAATTTGAAAAGATTTTTTTCTCCCCCCTCCAAAATTCAAATAAAGAAACAAACAAAAAAAAGGATAGGCCATATATTTTGGGGCTAGGCGTTTTATTTTGGAAAATAGATGGGGGGAAGAAGATCTGTTGAATCGACATCTGTTGCCTATTTTTTTCTCCCCTCTTCCTTTTTTTAAAAAAAAATCTCACCCTCCTTTTCCACTATCCACACAGTTAATTTGGGTGTTAGGTTAGGTTTTGTATAATAACAAACGTAAAAATAAATTGAATGAATGAATGAACGGAGGAAACGAGGAGGTTGAGGATTTTAAAAATAAAACCTAACATTATTTTCGGGTATTTTTGTGTTGACTTCAATTTTGAAATAAAGAAACAAATGAAGAGAATGAAATAAGCTTGTTCCTAGCTTGATATTTTCGATCAACAGCTGTCCATGTCCAACAACAACGATTGCTTCACCATTATTTTCAAAGAGAGAAAATGAACAGAAAACTTTCGATTTACAAGATTGTTGAAATCAACAACAACAGAAATTGAAAAATGATGAATTTTGATCCAAAGTGATGTTTTATCATTATGATTCACAGATCTAAATCATCATTATCATTATGTGGAAATAGCAGTTTTGTATGATGACTACGTCATCATATACAAAATGATATAAAACAAAGTTATCCTGTAAATAACAAAAAAAAAAGAGATACAGTGATATCGAAATTGAGAGTTTATATTTTTGCGTTACCGAACGAAAAAGAAAAAGAAAAAGAAAAAGAGAAATAGAAATAGAGAAAAAAGAGACCAACGACGACTACCATTATTTCATTGATGATGATGATGATGATGATGATGATGGATAATCGTTTGTATGGAGACCAAACGTGCGTGGCATGTTATCTTCGTTTTTTCGTTTCGTTTCTCGTTTTGTTGATTTTCGAATGAATGTGGTATGAATCTTCCTTGCATACACTTACATTTATTTGTGTGCCGTAGTTCAACGGTGATGGTCATATATTTTATTTTTTTTTTGATTTTCAATCGATCGAAAAAAAACTTTAAAACGGAATTTTAGATTTTTGTTTTGTTGTTGTGTGGTGGTTTATCGTCCAATTCAATCAATGATCTCTGATTTTTTTAATACAAAATATTTGTTGATTTTTTTTGATTCAGTTTAAATCATTTGCAAAATGTTGAAAAAATGAAATGATTTTTATCCTTTTGTTTTGTTCAAAAATACCGTTATTCACACTATAAATATCAACGAATATGATTCGAATCGATTAATTCGTTCATCACTTTGATCTTTTTTTTAATGATAATAACGATTGTGCATGCTGTAAAAAGCTACCTATTTCCTTTTCTTGCATCATCATCATCATGATAGTTATCGTGCGTGTGTCCGGTGTTTAGCAAAAAAAAGTGTGGATGTTTTTTTGTTTTATTTGTTACCCTGTTTTCAATGTGAACATTTTATTTGTTTGTTTGTAATAAAAACCAACCAAGAAAAAAATAATAAATTTTTCATAATTCTCTGGTCTCAAAATGTTTTCTTCGTTTGCTGATTGGTATGATTGATTTTTGTTCCTGTTTATTTGTTTGAGAAAATGCTTTTTTTTCATCTAAAATTTTTAAAATTTTTCTAAATTTTTTTCCAAAATTCTCCCAAATATAGGTCGTCACAACAATCGGCTGTGAATACAACAACAACAACAACACAAAAAACATCAAATAATCTTCCAACAACGGATGTACAATTTCATCAATTAACAATTTCATCATCACCATCATTGGATCGACATCATCATCATCAACAACAACAACATCTTGAATCATTACCAGAATTATCATTCTATTCGATTGGTTCTAATACTACTACCACTAATAATACTCAAGGAAATCAAAGAAATTTTCAATTTATCAAAGATAATAATCAAATATCATCATCATCATTAACATCGAATAATATTCAACAGGTGTCAATATATCCAACAATACAATTATCAACTATAACCGGAAATCAAAATATTGAAGCATTTGTTCAACAACAACAACAGCCATATTTATCGTATAATCATCATCAATTGCAATCACAATCATCATTGCCATCCATAGGTGCTATTTCATCATCATCATCAACAACAATTGTTCCAACAAATCGTTTACGTTCATTGATACAACAACAACAAAACAAGTTATCGTTAACAAATCTTCATCATCAACAACAACAACAACAATCACGACAACAAAATCAACGTATCAATCAAACAAATCAATTGAAATTAAAACAACAACGACGTACAACAATACATCGTCAAACGATAACCAATTCAAATCAACATTGGACAATAAATAGTTTATGTTGTTGTTCATTTAGTCAACGATTTCCGCATTCATTTTATCAACATCATCGTTATAAATTGGATAGTCTTATAAGACATAATAATAGTTGTTTACCATCAACTTCATCATCCGATTCTTTATCATCATCATCATCAATATCGGCTGCAACATTATCATTAAATCAATTAATTGCAGCTGATTCTCGTCAACAACAACAACAATCAATATCCGATTCATATTCATTTTCAAATATCATAATGGGACAAAAATTTAGCAATTTTATGGGTACTAGCGGAAGTAGTAATAGTAATAATAGTAGTAGTGGTGGTGGTGGTAATGCTGCTATTTTAAATTCACATACAGTATCAGCAGCAGCAACAATGGCACCTATAGTCAATGATATTGGATCGATGGTTAATAATTCAAATAATTTAAACAAAACTGTGATGCGTGATCATCATCATAATCATCAACAATCATCACCATTCCATAGTACATCACCATCTCATCATAATCATTATCATCAAGATGTTTCACCATTTACACATTCATCATCAATACAATCAGCTTCATCTTCGGCATCATCATCACCATCAATATCGGGTGCTAATTCACCAGCATCAATGTCACCATTACATAATCATAATAATCATAATCATAATCATCAACAACAACCAAATTCTATACCGATGAATCATGATACATCATCATCATATCATTTTTGTTCAAATAATGGTCATTGTGCCTTAGAAGAACCGGAAAGGCCTGCTAGATTAGATTCATTATTAGATATGCCACCGGTATCATTACAGATACAAAAACAACATGGTTGGAATGAAAATGATCGTTCATTAAATATAATTGTTGTTGAACAAGATCCACGTATTGTACATCGTCATCCTGTTGCACAAAGTACTGATTGTGTACGTGGTCTAATTGGTTATACAAAAGGTTTACATGTTTGGGAGATTAAATGGCCATTAAGACAACGTGGAACACATGCTGTTGTTGGTGTTGCAACCGCTGAAGCTGCCTTACATTCAAATGGTTATCATCCATTAGTTGGTGCAACGGCCGAATCATGGGGTTGGGATCTTGGACGTAATCTATTATATCATGATCTTAAATCACAAAATTATGGCCGTCATTCACCACGTGATAATAATAATTATGGCCGTATTTATCAACATCAATTTGCACATGATCCACAATTTGTTGCACCAGAATCATTTTTAATTGTATTAGATATGGATAAAGGAACATTAGCATTTATGGCACATGGTCAATATTTAGGTATTGCATTCAATAATGATGGTATTAAGGGTAAAACCTTATATCCAATTGTTAGTTCTGTTTGGGGACATTGTGAAATTACATTACGTTATATTAATGGATTAAATCGTAAGTAAACCCCTAATCATTTTTTTCTTTTACAAAACAAAACATAAATCTCATAATGATAGTTATCTGGTTGACCAATATTTTTTCTAATTATTCCATTTCTTCCTATTTTTTTCGGTCATTAATTTTTTTTTTGATTCAAAACTTGTTTCTCTTTTCTCCACAAAAAAAAAGAACATATTCTGGTTTTGTTCTTCCTTTATATTAAAAAAACATCAATATGGGAAATTAGGAATGAATGACAGATAAATCTAGAGATTGTCTATATGTAATGATCATAATGATGATGATGATAGACAAATTTAGATGAAAAAAGCTGATGACAATCATTCATTCATTCACTTTCTATATTTCTATTTTTACATGTTTTGTTGGGGCGTTTTATTCATTTTTATTTTCGTTTTTTTTTTTGCAAAATGAAAATGAAAACACGGCAGTCGCTGCTGAATGATGGCTTTTCTAGTTTTCATTTTCATTCATTTTCTTCTTTTCTTGCTACAATTAGGTCACTAAACCACTTGTTGTTGCTAGTTGTTGTTGTTGTTGCTATTTTAATACCGTTACAGGTTTTGTATTCGAAATGAAAACTATTCAATGGGCGCCAAGTGTTACATCATTTTCTCTTTTTTTTGATGAATGAATTTTTCGCCTATTCCAATAATGATGTTTACCATTCGAAAATAAACATAAAAGACCTGAAATGAAATGAAATGGATGTTTTATGTATATGGTGGGAGCCATCATATCGCAATCCTTTCACTCACCTGTATCAATCATTGATGATGGTGATTTTTTTCTTTCTAAAGCCACTTTCTCTTTCAAAAATCTGTTGAACAAACAATATGAGTTTTTTTTTAATCTTTTTTTTTCTCTGTAATCGATTGAATTTTTTCGTTTTATTTTCGTTGTTGCTATTTTTATAAACATTTTTTTTCCAACATCAATCAATATTCCTTCGTTTTTTCTGTTGTTTTGACATTATTTGAGGAGAGAGAGAGATGGAGAGATTTTCATCTAGTTCTTAATTTTCATTTTTATCATTTGTTAATCAAATGATCAAATGATCTTCTTTTTTCCCTACCAAAAATGATCTATCCCAAAAAAAAAAGCAAAATTCAATCCATATATAACAATACTAACTGATGATATTTGTAGATTTTGTTTATGGCAATTGACAATTGATGGATAGATTTTCTTTCTTTCTTTCTTCCATCTAACATATTATTCACACAGATAGATTTTTTTTTATATTTGTTATTGTGAAATTCACAAACACACACACACACACAATTCAAATGTCCGGAAAAAATGTGAGAAAAAAAGAGTTGATTGAAGGATGTCCTGTTTTTTTATATTTCATTTTTGCTGTTAAAATTGTCGATCCAACAAACAAAATATAACAATTGTTGAAAATGATTATCATGATGATGATGATAATTGTAATGGATGCAACGGAAAAAAAGGCGTCAAGTTTTTCATTTAGGATTTTCTTCTTCTTTTCCCATTTCATTATAATGGTTTTCATTCATTTCATTTCATTTCCTTTGGTTTTTTTTTGTTGTTGAATGCTTTCTGATGAATCTGATCCATTAGTTTGAATGGAAAAATTCGTTTGTTTCTGAAACATTTTGCAATTTAGGCTAGGTTATTGATGATGATGATGATGTTTCGGTATTTCAATTTATTTAAATTTCCCTTGTTCATTTCTTCTCTATATATAGAGTGTGCTAATCGATTTTAGAAAGAAAAAAAAAATTGAATTGAATTTGTTTTCTTTCTGTTTTTGGTTGTTGAAATCGTTTTTTTTCCTTCTACCATTTCCGCCATCTGTTCATTTGCTAAAATCTTTTTTCTGTTTTTTTTCCATTCATCACAAATGTCAATATTGATAAGTGTTAAAGGAACAAGAAGATTTTTCTGAATGAAATAATTTTTGGTAGTTTGCTCTTTGCTTTGTCGTCGATGTTGTTTGCCCTTCGACCCTATGACCTAGGCTTGACTTTAGACACTGTTCTCATTTTTTTTTATTTTTGCTTGCTTGTGAAAATTTCGATTACTTAAAAATTATATGAATGAAAATAGTGATGGTGAGGACGTATTTCATTCATTTCCTGTTCATTTTATAAGTTAGATTAAGCATGAATGAAAAAGAAAAATCTTCACTTTTTGTGTGTGTGTAACCTTTTTGCTATTTTTCGATGAACCGATTGACCTTAGACAATATTTTAGATCCATAAGATCTTTAATCTACAGTTTTGGTTTCTTGTCATTTCTATGTATTTTTCTTATCGGATGGATGTTTGTTTGTTGATGAATGAGAAAATGAATTTTTTTTCCGTTTTTTGGTTTATCTTGGTTTACGGAAACATTTCCGTAAAATTTCATTTTATCTGATCTGGTTAATGGTAAAACGGAGAAATTTGACCGAAAACATCGTGGATTGATTAATCGTTTTTTTTAATTTAATTATCACATCCAAAGAAAGAAAAAATGACAATTGTACACTTGAGATTTCATAAAAAAAGAATGATTGATTTGACCATTGTGCCATTGTGAGATTTTGGATTCTTGGAAATTTTTTCTCATTTATCATTTTGATTTCAACCACATTTAGTTGGGTTTATAGATTTTGAATTTACGGAAAGTGAATGGAAATCATATTAACTAATCATCATATATCATCATTGAGATGTTCTGTTTTGTTTTGTTTTGAAACTTTTTTATTGAAAATTAACTAATTTTTCTTTTCTTTTTTTTCCAATTTTAGCTGAACCATTACCATTGAAAGATATTGCACGTCGTATGATACGTAAACAATTGGGAAGACATCGTTTACATATGATTGAAACAAAATTTGATCTACCATCCGTATTGAAAGATTATCTACAATATAAAGATCAAGTATTTAATCTGAATTGGAAACCAATGTAAAAAAAATCGAATCAATTTTGTTCAATCATTTTCTTCCGGCCGAATTTCAATGTCAAATCATCGTCATCATCATCAACTTATCAATCCACCCCAACCAAAAAAAAATAATCCATCCATAATTTTCCAAAATTTTTTGTTGTTTATAAATCTTTTCTTTTTTTTGCTAAATTATATTTCCTTTTAAAAAAATGTCGAAACAAAACAAAAAAAACAAAACAATATTCTATCTATTCTATCTTACCAACTGGGGGAAAAAAAATTTCAATTTGAAAGGAAAACCTTTACTCATTTCGGTTAAATTCTGGTCAAACACACAAACACACACACACACAACATATTTTACGATTTTGTTTTATACAAATTATAATCGATTGATGTTTCATGATGATGATTATGATATTCAAATCCGGCATTTATATTCACCAACAAACAATTTTATACAATTTGTACAACAACAACAAAAAAGTTTTATTAATTTTAAAACAAAAACAGTTTAGTTTAT
>ERZ500997.274-NODE-274-length-14380-cov-8.086143_pt1 | contig 14380 bp, 18 predicted proteins | sample MGYA00248826_ERZ500997 | MGnify/ENA primary metagenome ERZ500997 (study PRJEB25958, sample SAMN03398524) | human skin metagenome | study: EMG produced TPA metagenomics assembly of the Human Skin Microbiome Metagenome (human skin metagenome) data set.
GATCTATCTGATCTTAATTTAAAATATCGTTTTGGTCAACATATCAAGCAGATGGACATTAAAGTCCATTTCATTCATTCATTCAATTCAGATAGTTTGATGTACTGAAGCGATTAAAATGGTTTATTTTTAGATTAACTTTCCAACAAATAACAATAGCAACGAGTTTCAAATTCGAATGAATGAATGCATGAATAAATGAACGAAACAATGAGATTTTATTTCTTCAATATAACAATACAACAATAATAATGAGATGGATAAATTCACTTACGATCAATGTGATAGGGCACACCTATTTGATGCCTTTTATCATTGTCGTTGTTTGTTTTGATGAGAATTGCGAGTTTTAATCCAACCAAAAAAAAACCGACTTCATCGGATTTTAGAAGGCAAAAAAATTCACTCGATTTTTGATGCCCGATCACAGATGATGATCAAGTAACGAATCGAGAGCAATAAAGGGAAAGGAGATGATTTATTTTATTTTTTTTTTGTGCGCGTACATGATAATGATGATGATGATGAAGATGATGATGATGATGCTATTTGATATAGCGTGACTGGACTGGGTTGAGTGAAAGGCTTGATCGATTGAAAACAGTTTAGGCACGGGATTTGTAAGCGTTGATGGTGCTCATACCACTGGATCGACTATTGCCACCTTCAAGAATTCGAATCGATGATCCACCTGTCGATTGTGAAACTGGTGAACTTTTGGTTCCGCTAGTTGATGATGAAGAAGAGCCGCTTGATGGAGAGGATGCTTGTGCAAATGAAACGCCGGATAAACCATCATTGAAGTAAGACACTGAACCTGATGATGGGCTTGATGAGCTGCTTGATAATTTACTTGATGAAGAAGAAGCTCGTGTAATTGAACTGGTTGGTTGATTCGAAGCAGCTGCAGCATATTGGCCACTTAAACCACCTTTGAGTCCACTGCCTAAACCAGAACCATAATCACTAGATTGCATATTGCCACGTGGTTCACCTTTGGCAATGATGGTCTGAATTTCTTCTTGGACTGGTTTAATTTCCTGAATAACTCTTCGATATGGTGTAATGATTTCACGAACTTCTTGGATAACTGGCTTGGTAACTTCGTGTACTAATCGATGCGGTTCATCTTCAGATGTGGTGTGTTGAGCTTCACCTGCAAGACCTGGCTGATGAGTTTGTACGACGTTCAAAGCGCTGGATGCTGATTTGAAATGGATAGTAAGTGGTAAATTACCAGCTTCGACTTCAACAATTTGTGGTTGAGGTAATTCCATTGGTACATTGACGTGACGGATTTCAACTGTATGTGAAGATTGTACAGCTGCTGTAACAGGGCCACCACCAAAACCTGATACTGGTTGTACGGAACCGCCACCGCTTCCTCCAGAACCGTAAGAGCCACCACCGCCACCACCAAGAAGACTACCACCAAAGCTAGATCCGCCACTTCCGCCGTATCCACCAGCGTGGCAAGTGCTAGCCAACAAAAGGCATACTGATATAATTGACTGAATGGAAAACAAATAAAACAGACCCAAAACATTAAGAATAACCAGATAGAATATATAAACTCAATTACCTGAATCATTGTTGAATGAGTTATTTGATGATTTTTTTTCTTGAACGATGAACGATGTGATCTGTTTGAATATTTCAAATGATGTTTGAAAGGATTACGGTTTGACTATGGCTATTTATACGATTGGTACAACAATCTAACGATACAACGGTCTGGTTAGTTAGTCAGTCAGTCAGTTTTGTTTAGTATCCTCTTATCCGCAAATCATTATCCAAAAGGATCGACCGTTCTCTCAGCAATTCAATCCAATCCAAATAATGCCAGTCCCACTTTCTCTTTACCTGTCTATTTCGGGCAAACATGCCAGATCCATATCGGACAGGTTTCCCTTTCATTCATTCACTATTCAGTGAATTGATTGACTTTTAAACAAGCCACCATTTAAAACTTCGACATAAGTAAGTACAACAACAACAAAAAAACCCCACCGACCAGTGCCAAAAAGCCGGATAACTTTATTACAATTAATTATTTAGTACTTATTTGTTATCGTTTCTCATTAATTATCGACATGTTTCTTTTTTAAAATCAAATTAATCGAATGTTTCCTGTATCATCATCATTTTGTTTGTTTTTTTCTGCTTTACATTTGATCACGAACAAGGAATCAAGGAATCTTTCAATTGATTCAATTACTGAAGACCCTTGTTTTTTAAAAAAAAGAGTTACTGAGTATTTTGTTCCGCATATGACCGTTGATCTCGAGACACAAATGATGATGAGTTTCAAATGATTGAAATGGGCGAATTTAAAATAAAAAAAAAAATTTAGCAATATAAATGCCATTTTGATAAGGATCGCAAAAATCATCACACACACAAAATCCATTTTACAGATTTTATTTTCATTTGATAAAGTTGTTTAATCAACGAGGAAATGGTTTCATCAATGTTTTTATTTTCAAAACAAAAATTTCAGATGATGATGATCTTATTGAATTGATGTGAAATTTGAAAATTTGCCTTAAGCAATTGATTGTATGGTTCGAATGTCATATTAGCTGGTCAACAACAACAACAACAAATAACCATTTTTGACTGGCTGGCTAGTTGGTTGATGGTCATTATTGGTTGTTGTTTTCATTTTTTTTACATGCCAAGGCAAATCCAAATATTTAAATCCTATTCAAATTTGATGCTTCTGGCAAAAATATATCGGTTGCAATTTATTATGCTTTTGGTAAATGATGCAAATGAGAAGAGATCCCATTGTTCTCCCAAAACGAATGAATTAAATGGATATGTATCAAATATAAGCCAAATATACGATCATAATCATCATCATGATGGACATTGACAGAAAACCACATTATCATAACACATAAAATGTGCTAACGCCACTAATTTGTGTTCATCAAGCAAAGCAAAGCCATGCAACAACAACAACAGTCGGGCTAGTTTGGATTCGTTTCCTGGTTCCGGATCATCATCATCATCGTGCCTTGTATTTTGTTTTATAAAATCTACCCGTCATAAATGATGATGATGATAATGTGGTGGTGAATGATGCTGTCGTGTTTGATTTTCTTTTTGTTTTTTTTCGTTCATTTTCCAATTGAATATACACCTTGTTTTTTTTTTGTTTGTTGTTGTTGACTTGTTTCATCATAAACTTCATGGCTTGAAAGAAGAAGAAATACCGATTCTTTTTTTTTCTTTACATATAAAAATATGATTTTCTTGTTGCAATCAACCATTTGTTGTTGTTGTTGTTTTTTTTGGGACCACATTTGCAATGCAGATTTGTTATTTTGATAAAAATAGCCTTCCTGTCTTTTTCTGTTTTTTTTTTTGTTATCATAAACGTCATGATCATTGGATCAGCTGGACAAGTGAGACAAACAACAAACAACAAAAACAACAACAAAAAATTAAGGAATTATGGATTTGAAAATCAAACGAGAAAAAAATGGATTTTTATTGAAATTTGCTTTTTAAAAAAAATTCTAATAATCATACATATTGATCATATTTTGATCAATTTGTTCAATAATATTAATATTTGAATGACAGAAAATTTTGATTATATTAAATAAACAAATAGCAAATAATTGATGAATGCCAGTTATCAATATTGTTGTAATCAATATTAAATATTTTGGATAAATCATTGGATTTATTGTTTGCATTGTATTTGCATCATTAATCGACGATAATGATGAACGTTTTGACCATAATGATGAAATGGTAAAAATTGAATCCATTTGGCTGGAAATTGTCCAAAAAATTAGCAATATATTTTGTATTGAAGACAACATAATGTTTTTCTTTTGAAAATGATATGACATTAATAGTGACTGAAAAATGAATTTCTATACGGTCGAGACCATAGGTTTATATGTAAAAATCGGAGAAGCTTATCGAAAACCTTGTATATTCAAATGGGCAGTGGTCAAAATGGTATGTGTGGTGTGGTGTGGTGTTCAGGTCATTTGTAACCCATTTGTAACTCCTATCAACCAATCAAACAATCGAATCAATGATAAGATAGTGATATCTTTGTTGATAATAATTTAAAAAATGATAACATTTCCTGATAACATTACCTCGAAAATGATCGATATTTATTCAAGTTAGCCAGAAAATGATCGTGGCCGATATTTATAACCGATACGATAAACACACACGACACACCGGTAGATGGTACACTGTCAATGTGTGTAATTTAGTTTGTTTTTTGGTTATTTTGAGATCATCATCAATAAGATGATGATGATGATTAGCTTTGATTGTTTGTTATTACATCTTGTAAAATCATTCATTCAATGTTGATCCCCCCCCAAAAAATACTAAGTTTTTGAAAAAAATGAAGATTAATGCCGATAGAAGGAAACATTTGAACAAAATGACAAGTCAAAAATAAACCAATCAATCAATCGGATTGACCTGTTATTTATGGATCAGACAATTAAATGATGGTGTTTTCAAATCTTTATTGATCCATCATTTATCGATAAATGTATTCTTCTCCACCCAAACTGATTTATAATGGATGAATGTTTGTTTGTTTGTTTATAAGAAAACCCAAAAAGCCTCATCAATTCAATTCATCAGATCTGTTATTTTCATTCTATACCTAGATTGTAGCATCATCTATGTGTAACGATTGGAACAATTTGAGGATTTTTTTTTTTAAAAACATCTTTTTTTCCCACATATATACAACAGCAGACAGCAGTTGATAATGTGAAAAATCATTCAAAGCTTGGATTTTCTTTTTGGTTGAAAATAATGAGATAGTATAGAGTAAAGTAGAGAAAACAAAAATGGGCGCGTTGATTAAATGAAACGAAACGAATGATGAACGTTGATTATCATCATTATGATGATGATGATGATGATAATGGTCATTAAAGAATATTTTTTTCAAAGCAGCCAGACAGGCAAGCTGTCATCCATTTGTATGTAGAATGGATCAAACATTCCATCATGTGACATTCAATGAATGAATGAATGAATGAATGAAGGGGCATTTTTTTACAATCTACCATCAAGGTTGGCAAGAATCCTTAGTATTAAAAAAAAAAATTGATAACAGCAACCAAAATCATCATCATTTTTGAAGCAATGATGATGATGATGACTTGAAACAATCATCATCATCAATTTGATCATCTATTTGGCCTGTATGTTGATTTCGTTCGTTCGTCCGTTGTTTTTGTTGCTGTTTTTTTTTGTTCATAGTCATTTTCTTCATCATGATCATCATCATTATCATCATCGGTTGTTTAATAATGATGATGATCATCATCATCATCATCATTAAGTTTGCCCCCAACCAAAAAAAAAAAAAAAAATGAATTGAAACGAAACCCTCTCTCTTCCCCCCTACAATCCTCATCATCCATTACAAACAAGCAAACGAATCAAAATGACTCTGATCAACATGATGATGAACATCATGAATGGAACAAACATACAACATACACATCTAACATCTATATCGTCATTTTATTTTCAAAAAAAAACAACATAGACAATGAACCAAACGACAGATATTTTAGATCCATTGTCAATGTGAGATTTGCCTTTTTATTATTTCATTTTTTTTTTCTTGCCTCATCACACCAGACTTGGACGGCTCATAATCATCATCATCATCATTGGCCAATATAGATTCGACTATTATAATAGCAATTGAAATGATGATGATGATGGTGATTACGGCCGCCGATCATGATGATGATGATGATGACGATGATTATGTTGATGATGATGATCGTCATCACCGCCATCATCATCATCATCATCATCATCATCATCATAATCATCATCATAATAATGATTACCCAAAAAAAAACCCACGATCATACTGTATACTGCTGCCTGTTTTCATTATACAACGATGATGATGATGACGACCACCACAAAACAAAATGGGCTTTCGTTTCTGCAAACTTTCTATATGGTTGTTCTGGTTCGTAGCTATTCTCTCTCATTCGTTGATAGAGTTTGGTCAAGTCCCGAGCGCACCATACATCGACAACCAAAAAAAAAAAAAAAAAAAAAAAAAAACCAATTGCAAAAAAAAAAAAAAATTTAATGATAATGATGATGATGGCCGTGTAGCGATTCATTTGCTATGTGACTGAATATGATGATGATCATCATCATCATCATCATCAACCATTTTCGTTATTCAACATTGGCAGCAAATGATAATGATGATGATGATGATGATGATGATGGCGATGATGATGATCATCATCATTTGGGAAATGAATGAATGTATGAATAAATGAATGTACAAAGTAAAAGAAGAAAAAAAATGAATTACACTGTCAAGATTCAAGCAAGCAAAAAATTTTTTTTGTTTTGTTTTCATCTTGTTTAGGTTTGTTTTTCTATCATTTTATTTCATTTCAAATTTGACGCTGGTCCTGTGAACACACACACATAGCGATTCGAAAGAATCTTACGAAAGTTTTTTAAAATTTAAAAAACCAAAAAAAGAACGATGCATACACATAAATTGATACGTTTGATAAAAGCAAGACCTATGCTTTATAATTTTGAAATGGAAGATTATAATAATAAATTGATTGCCGAACGTAATTGGTCAGAAATTGCATTGGAAATGAATGCTTCCGGTAAGTTTTGAATTTTATAAACAAAAAAAATTCTTGAAAATTCTTAAAAATTGAATAATTTTTTTCTCCAGTTAGCGAATGTAAAACTAAATGGAATTCATTACGAACTGCATTCAATACCTATTTGAATAAATTGAAACGTATGAAAAAACCACGTACCAAATGGATTCATGCTGATGAAATGGCTTTCCTTAAACAATATCTTAAACGTAATCGTTATTCAAGTTCCGTTTCAATTCATTCAAACGATAATAATAATTCGATACATCATTTAACCGATAAGGATATTCTTTCGGCAACTGATGCAGCATTTTTAATGACATTAACAACAATGAAATCAAATGATGATCATGATTTATCCAATTCTAATCAAAGTGGTGTTAGCCATGTTGACTATTATGACAATAATGGTGGCCAAAATTCATCACCAACACATTCAATAATGAATCTTTCGATGGCAACAAAACGTACCAGATCTGGTTCTTTATCATCATTTGAACGAACAACTACTGTTCAACATCGAAAATCAAATGGTACCTCCTCGTATGGCAAGGCAAAAATTTCGGAGCCTAATCTTGTTGATGTAGAAACCTGTGACGATAATGATCATGAAGATGATGAACAACAAGACGATGATTATGATGAAATGGACGAAGTTCAACATTGTTCAAAGAAATTTAAAGCTGTGAACAAACAAGAATTGGACGATGATAGAGACCATCATGAAAATAATGGTTGTTTTGATTTGAACAATGTTAAGAAAGCCATTACCGTATCGTCAACATCGAACGGTGGTGAAAAAATGAAACGAATCACATTGGAAGCTCCTGAATCGATGCTTATCTGTTTCGATGTACACCACCATAATCATAATCGACATCATCACAATAATTTATCCAAATGGACCCCTACAACCGCTGACGATTTAACAGGATCCGAAATGGACATCTTTGCCGATTACGTAGCAATGAAATTAAAATCATTTTCGGTGACTAATCGCTTAGAAATAATGACCAAAATCTGGCATCTTCTAACCGAAGTAACAATGCGTCAATACTCAACTTCACCACCATCATTGGCCAGTTTGATACCAATCATAACGCCACATTGTCCACCGGGTAGCACTAATCTTGCTCCACAAGACTTACGTTAATTGAATACTGACATTGTAATTCATTTCTTTTTCCATATTTTATCTGTGATATAGAATGTATAGCCAACATATTACATAATTTAATTATTTAAATAAATTATCCTAATTATCTTGATTCATTACCATCCATAATGATAAAAATTTACTTATGGAACAATGTATAAACTAGTCAAAAGACGATCATCACAAGACATCCGTATGTTGTACGTTTTCATACGATGATAGTTGCCAATTTCGGTTGGATTTTTTTCCACGGCCATAAAGCTCTCTGAAGCAAATGGCCAAGTATGTGTGTATGTGTTTGTGTGTGTGTGCACTTCATTGGTGATATTGGCATAGATCATTTTATGAATTCGAAAATACCAAAAATTTCAATAATGACCAATATGGCCGACAATAAAGTAGATCCTTTCAAATTGATCGAATTGGTTAAACAACGTCCTGTTCTCTACGATGAATTATTGCCCGAATATCAACAATATCGTCAACGCCAGCGTGCTTGGAACGAAGTGTCTAGAATCTTAAAACAACCAGGTAAGTTAATCATTTTTTAATCAGAATTTCATTGATTAATTAATTACATTTGATTAGTTGACAAATGTCAATACAAATGGCGCTCTATACGGTCTCTGTACAATGGTTATCTTCGACGAAAAACCAAAAATCCAAGCCAACAAATAAGTTGCCAATACTCAGATCATCTTCAATTCCTCGACGATTACCTTCGACGTAAACGTAAATCCAAATCAAAGGAACGTGAACTTGATGAAGGTGAAGAAGAAGATGAAGATGATGATGATCAAATGGATGATGAAGAAAAAGACGATGATGATGAAGAGGCTGAAGAGCTGGACGAAGAAGACGATCTCGATAAAGAAAAAACATCCAGTAAAGAAAATTTTGTTGGTCGTCTTTTGCAAGAAATGTATGCCAAACAACAGGAGCGATTACGTAATTTCACTCGTAGATCATCACCATTTGTATCGCATACACCGACCACACAAGCGACCACTCGTATGTCACGAACGCCATCAATTAGTCGTTATGATCAATTCAGTAATGAGGAAGACGATGACGATGATGGCAAACAATTTTTACCAAAACAAAAGCTGGCTCTTCATTCTACCACTTGTGTATTAGAAGATCTTCAAGTATGGGGAATTTTCGTGGTAGTTTTAGTTGCATTGGCTGCATTGGTCATTCTATGGCCAACATACCTAGGTCGGATATTACGATTTCGAAGTTAAAAATCATTGATTGCATGTCATCTACCTTTTTTTTCAAATCCAAAACCTACATTTTTCCATATATAATATAATCATCAACATTTACTTATATTTTATTATCCACGCATACAACTCTTAAAAGCATGTTTTATGAACACAATTCCTTTGCCAAATATATAAGCATGAATTAGTTGACAAGGAATTTTTTTATTAATGTTTTTTTATCAAATCAATAAATAGCAAAAAAAAAACAAACTAATCATGATGCGTGTAGACTTTTAGCTAATCGATGTAATATGTACATCATTTTGACATTATTATCATCAATATCCCCATAAATTGGATCATTGATGGCAGGTTTTAATGAATTATTAAAATGAATTCTTTCATCATCACCAGCTTCAATCATCGGCTCAAGTGGTGGTGATTCTGATAATAATGACCGAATCGTAGCTGATGATGGCGGTGATTCTTCAGGTTTCGGAGACATTCGAATCGATGAAACTGTATCATAGATAGCCTTGTAAGGTTGATTCATCATTTTGGTAATAATTCGCGATTCATCTACCATTGTTTGAATTCGATTAGTTAATGTTAGATCAAGCATATTAGATTGCTGAATTTTTTCCACATCAATTACAATGATATCATTATGATCATTATGATCCATTTTTAATGGATCATCAATTTGTACATTTTGTTTAATTTGAGTCAAACGTGAAGCCCTACGATGACTTCTTTTTTTACTGAAAGATTTAGACTTGTTTTTACGAATACTGGGATGCTTTCTTGATTTTTTTCGATGAAAAAAGACGTCTTTTTCTTTCGCTTCAGAACGGCCAAGACGCATTAAACATCCAGCTATCACAAGAATAATTATTAGAATAATGATGAACAATTTGGATCTATTATTATTTTGGAACTGTTGATACCAGTTTATTTTAGTTGAGATATCTGTTTCGGTTTCTGCATAGTCATCATATGTTGTAGTTTCAGGTTTTTCTTCTGATTCCATATCAAAAGAATTATATTCCCGCCACCAATTTTGGTCAAATCGTTTTTTGTTATCACTAGAAATGTACGTGGTTGTTGTTTTAATTGTTGCCATTGACCAAAATTGCTCAATTTCTTTTTTGTGGTTTATTTCGGTTGATGTTGAAGATCGTCGCTTCTTTCGTTGATTGAACTGTGAAAATTCTGAAGTTGTTATTTCAGTCGATTGTGTGGTCGTCGAATGAAATTTGATTTTTCTTTTGGATTGTCGTCGAGAATGACTTTTGACAATCAGATTGTTGACTATCGGCGATTCATAAGTTGGATCAGCAGTAGTAGAAGTAACTTTGACAATCTGATCGGCAATTAGTTGTGATTGTCGGTGATCATATTGCAAGGCTAATGGAAGTCGTATAGCCGAAGAATTGCCAAAACAATTAAAGAATTCTGCCATAGAGATTTTCGTTGAGTCTAAATAATCAAGATGACCGGGAATCGTTCTACTTTGAAGAAAATCAAATTGATCTAGATGGAAACCGCTAATCAGATCATCGCGATGTAAGTCGATCACGTCCATCAATGTGCGAGCCATAACAGCCTGATCGTTGTGACATCTAAGTCTACTTGATATCTGCACAAATCGACGAGGATCAGACATTTGAAACAAGCCTCGCAATGACAATAGATTGGAAATGAGACTGTACTTGAACGGAATCGGTAAAAGCCGAAACGGATGGGCAGGATCATCGCTAGTAATATATTGAAAGAACATTGTTTTAGGCCAGCATTTTTGTTGATCAGTTTGGCTAACTGAGTCATGGCATATGTCATTCTCGAATGAACGTTGAGAATGGCAAAATGTAGCCACAATAAGTTGACCACCACAAGATGATTGTTTCGACGTTAATCGAGGCGATGGTTGTATTAATCGATCGGAAAAAGTACGCAATCGGGCTTCAAACATTTCTAGTTGGGTTTTGATGTCACCATGTCCTTTGTCATCTACATAAGGCTCCTTGCTCAATGAAACTTGACGAAACTGATGGCTATTCACATCATTGACACCTTTCATTGGATCAGGATCAATAATCATTTTTTGCAAATCGGATGCTAACGAATGAACAATATTATCATTAAAAATTGGACCATTATGTCTTGTCTGTTGATTAACAGATGGCGACACTAAGGTAAATAATTGACATAAATCCATTGTGGTCAAATAATCAAGATTATAATGTTGAGCTGAAACATTAACAAATATATCTTGTTGATGCCAAACACTAGATAATAAATGACCATTTTTCCAATGATATAATCCATATAATGTTTCGGTATTCATTCGAAAAACAAGATAATCACCCATCATAAACATAGCTTTAATATGATGTGAATCATCAAAACAGAATTGTTCGATTTGGTTGATAGTTTGACCAATGTTGATGGTCAAAGCCATTTTCATCATCATTGTAAATAAAATGATAAAATTGAACATTTCTTTATATCGAAAAGAAAATTCAATCTAAAACCACGCAGCAAATATCACCATAAAGATGAAAGTGTTTTTATGTACGAACAATTCTAATTCAATTCTAATCATTGATTAGTAACAATGGATAACAAACAATAACAACAATGATCGATATGGCAGGATTTTATTTATTATTATTATTATTTTTTAATGCATATTTTTCACATCGCTAGACAGACTATATATGTGTTGATTTCCAAGTTAATTCATTAAGAAGAAAAAAAAATACAAGCAAGAATTAAAAAAATAGAGGAGGGAGAAAAGGAAACAAAAAAAAAGAAAGAAAGCAAAATGATGAAAAAAAGCATTGGCGGCTACCATCGCAATGTATGGATTGGCCATTTATGAAAGTTGTTGCAATAAATTGGCAACTGTGTGGCCGATTGATGTCAGATGATTATCTCGAGTGTCGTTTTCCGTTTGCCGTAAAATTTCAGTCCAGGTTATCATTTCCACTTTAAGCCCGTTTACCATATTGATTCAAATCGGATGGCTGTACTTGTTGTGTGGTGGGCCTCAAATTGGCCATATCCCATGATGCTGATCGTTTTGAAAAGCCAATCTTTCGAATTACTGGATCAGCGTATACAGGTTTTTCAATAGTTCGAGTCAAATGACCACTGGCTGAAGCATAGGTACCAGCTTTATCCAAACCTGGCAATTCTTTAGCAAAACCAGATGGACCAGAGATTTGTTTGCCATCTTTACCATAGATAACTGTATGTCGTTCTTCGATGACTGGACGAACTTCATGTGTAACTCGTCGATATGGCACGATGACAATTCGTTCCTCGAAAATGATTGGTTTTACTACACGAACCAAAATCCGTCTTGGATTTGGATGTTGAACAACCAATTCTTGAGCATCACCACCATATGATTGACCATATCCTTGATTACCACTAGCGGCTGCATTTAATGGTTGGCTAGCTGGTAATGTGACAACTTGTTCTCGTGGTGGATTAGCAGCCAACAATGATTGTAATGATGGATAAGCGTTTGATGCTGATGATTGTGGTGCAGCCGCCACAATTGCCGACGCTGAGGTTTGTTCTGGTGTCAGGTTTGCTTGGCTGGAAGCGATCAACGCTACCATGACCAGTGATGAGGCCAATATCTTTATGTTACAAAAAAAATGAAAAAATATAAAGAAAATAAAGAAAGAAATTATTAAACAATATCCGGATATTTGTATCATTTAGTTCAGTTGATAAATTAATGGCCATCGGGCAATCTTTATTTAATGTCTAACTAAATGTTGAATTGTTTTGTACTTGTTTGTACAAAAAAAAAAAAAAATGTTTTGATCAATGGTTTTAATGATTAAGGATCAATGATGCAGGACAGATGGGCCAACTAGATTGGTCATCGAAAAAAAAAACACATCATGAGGTCAGTGGACACAGTACAATTTATGTTGATTGCTTTCCGATTACCAATTACCACTGTCACACTGAAATAATGTTCGAATATAATGTCCACATCCGCATGCCACAGTTGTTATTACAAAGCTGTACAGCAATCCATCATCATCTTCATCATCATCATGGGTAATGAGTAGATGATGGCCACCACAACCACATCATCTCAATTCAATTGGATCATTCAACATTTCCGTTATATTTCTATTATGATAACCATCCAGTTTTTTTGTAAATATATTGGCTACAATTTTGTTGATGATAATCGTGCTCGCAAAAAAAAAATAGTTATCGCGTCTAGATCGCGACGTTCTCATCATCAATGATGACTGTAAGCGATCAAACTTTTTTTTCAAATAGATGAAAAGCCTGAAGCAATGAAAAATTTAAACAAAAAAATGAATTGTAAACGATTGCCCAATAATAATCGATCTAATCATCAAGATGTGTTCCGGATAAAAATTATAATAAATTTTTACTCTGACAAATCAAAAAAAAAACATTCATTGAATCGATTGTGGTCCCGTTTTTTTCATGTTCCTAATGCAGATAATTCTAATTATAACCTACAAAATATAATCGGATCGAAGGACACACACACACAAACACACGCGTACATTATGGTTAAGCTATCGATGATTATTATGATTTCATTCATATAATAATAATCAACACTAAATGGTTTTAATCATTTCAAATTTTTTTTCTTCATATAATACCAATATAGCTAAATGAACCGTATCCGTGGCCAATTTTCATTTTTTGAACTAACAACAACAAACATTTTGGAACCGAAATTCAAATCTTAATAATAATAATAATCATTATCCATTCATCCATGCTTATCATCATCATTATGGTGATCATATTTTTTGAGTGTGTTTGTGTGTGTGCCAAACCATTTAATATTGATCATTAAACAACAATAACAGCAGAAAAAAAAATTGAAGTTTTTTAAAGAAAAAAAGTTTATTATAACCGATTTAAATACAATAGATCTCTGGCCCCAAAAATATATGTAAATGAAGATATTTTGTAATGATATTTTGGTTCAAGTTCAGACCACGAATTATTAGTTTTGTTTACAATACACATTTACATCAACAAATATTGATTATTCAAGCAAAAATGGTGGTGGTGGTGGTCATAATAAGAGCATTATATTTTTGAATAATTTTTTTTTTGTAAACTTTTTTTGTAATTTTTTTTAAAAAACTTACCCGTAACATAATTATCTGTATTTAAAAAAATATGATGATATAAAAAGAATGATTTTTATATTTTATTTTATCCGGGTCGTAACAACTGTTTGATTGATTGATTGATTACCGATCCGATCCGTTGATGTTTTTCATAATAATCAAATTGGATTTTCTATTCAAAAAAAC
>ERZ500997.275-NODE-275-length-14300-cov-7.616006_pt1 | contig 14300 bp, 15 predicted proteins | sample MGYA00248826_ERZ500997 | MGnify/ENA primary metagenome ERZ500997 (study PRJEB25958, sample SAMN03398524) | human skin metagenome | study: EMG produced TPA metagenomics assembly of the Human Skin Microbiome Metagenome (human skin metagenome) data set.
AAGACATAGCATTGTTTATTCACTGTACATTTTGTCAACTATAGCATCAGCAGCAGCAGTGAAATCAAATTGCAGATAAATTTTTGTTAAATTCTTAAATCTTTCAAATTAATTTTCACGGAATATTTGTAAAATCAGACATTAAGGTCATGATAAGCATATAAAAATTTGATACGATAACAACCTTCAATATCATATTACCAATCGATATGGATGTTTTGATGATTAAAATATAAATGAATCGTCAATCAGTTTTTTTTGGAAATAATTTATCGTATGCTTTTGTATACAAGGTGTTGACAAATGTATGAATGATTGTAAACAGAAAAGGATTCAAGCCTGGTTAGCAACAACGATACAATGGATACAACGGATGTAGTTGTATCGACAAAGAAAAAAAAACGTCATGACAACATTCAAAACCGACAGATTCATATTGCAATATATGTGATGATGAAGTTTTTCTTTGTAGATTCATTTTTTCAGCTGCTATTCGACAGATATTTGATAAACAATATTTCGTAATTTTTTTCAACTAAAATAGTCCTATAATTAAACGCTTACCATTCTGGTAATTTGCTATTTTTGTATACGTTTTTTTTGTTGTTGTTGTTGTTGTTTTTCTTACTGGATAATTCAGTTATATGGCAGTAATAAAAGAAAAAAAAACAAAAACAATAATGCAATAAGATTCCAAATGCCAAAATGAATAAATGAAAGGAAAATAATAGTGACCTTGTTTGAACAGGTTTTTTTTCATCATCATTTTAAATTTTTTATTCTGATGAATTTCATCAAAGATGGTTTTGTCAATGAAATTGTAAATATTCATCAACAATTCGAAATCAAAAATAAAAATCACCAAAGTAATTTTGTTGATTTTAATCTTATAATATCATAGAGTTTGTTAGTAATTCTCATTTCCGTATTGCATTCGATTTAATCGATCAAATCAAGATGTAGTAGTGTTTTTGGTAATGTCATAGGAACAAGAAAAATCGATAGATTCATAAATGCATTGTTTTGATACAAATGGATTGTTGTTTTTTTTTGCAGTTGTCTAGAAATTGTGGAGGGTTTTTATTTTTATTAGTTTTTTTAAAAAATTTAAATACTTAAAAATTTTTCCGAATCGTTTTCAAAAGGATTCAATTGCAATTAAGGAAAAGTCTGCATAAACAAACATTACGTTTGGATTGTTTGTTGTTGTTGACTATATGAGTCATTAAGTATTGTAGATAACGATCATGGCCTAAACAAAAATTTTATTAATTTGGTCGATTAACACTTTCCGCCGTCAAAAGTTCTCCTATAGTATGTTTCCTTGTCATCGATTTCTTTCGTTATAATTTTTTTTTGTTTTGTTTTGTTGCATTCAACTGATGATCAAGTTAAGATAAATATTAAAATTATACTTTCAAATGAAAATAAAAATGTTTTTGGTTTCAGCATTGAATAAAATTATCTGATTTTCGAATCATTGCATACTGTATTTATTTATTTATTATTTGTATTTCGATTCCAATAAATAGCCATTGAAGATGCCACTTGTTAAATCATTATTCTCTAAGTTGACTTGTAGTTCACAACAAGCAGTTAATATTGATTCGTCCAATAGTAATCACGTTATTGAAAATTCTGAGATAATTTCAACAAATCATTCCTCTTTATCATCGACACAAGTTTCAATCAATAAAATGTATGGCCGTTGCAGAGATTTTAGTGACAAAGTTGTACTGATAACAGGTTCAAGTGGTGGTATTGGTTTGGAAACAGCAAAATATTATGCACGTTGCGGTGCCAAAGTAGTCATCAATGGACGTAATCCTGTGGCTATTGCAAAAGCTGCCGAAGAATGTCAATGTATTTCACCAAAAAGTCAGTCAAGTTTATAATTCTTTTTAAAAAAAAGTTTTAATTTTTTTAATATTTTCAGAATATCGAGCTTTACAAATAAAAGCCGATGTCACTAAAGAAGATGATTGTAAACGTTTGATAGAAAACACTATTGATCGTTTTGGAAAATTGGACATTCTTATCAACAATGCAGGTGCTGGAGCATTTGGCAGTATTTATGATCCAAAACTTTTGGAAACATTAGAACGTATGATTAATTTAAATGTTAAATCAATTGCCATGATAACTCAATTGGCTGTGCCACATCTTGAAAAAACAAATGGTATTATTGTAAATATTTCTAGTACATTATCATTCAAACCGGTATGTATCAATTTTATTTGATTGATTTCATTGAATAATGTTTAAAATTTATAAGAATGTACATTTCATGCCATATTGTGTGGCTAAATCGGCAGTCGATATGTTTACCAAATGTATTGCCTTAGAACTTGGACCAAAAGGAATTCGTGTCAACACTGTTAAGTAAGTTGGATTCCTAATTTCATGTAAATCGAAATTGACATTATTTTTTTCAACAACAAAAAAATCAGTCCGACTGCTGTACGAACCAATTTTCAATCTGCAACTGGTGCTGGAGAAATTCTTGATGGCGTTCTTAAACATCTTGAACAAACCAATCCATTAAGACGAATTGGAACAACCGAAGATGTTGTCAATGCTATTGGATATTTGACTTCTTCTGAATCATCATTTGTTACAGGACATTCATTGGTTGTTGATGGGGGCTCTGTTTACGTTTAAAATTTTAAAATCCAACATTTTTTCACAATTTTTTACTGTTTTATCCAAAATGTTACTTTTATCGAAAATAAATGAATAAATGATACAAGTTGATTATCGTAAACTGCTGGTTATCAATTATTCAAATATTTATGATGGTTTTTATAAATGATCATCAGGAAGCATATAAATTTTTGCAAAAACCAAAATATTTCTTTTTTTATATAAAAAAAATTTATCATGGAGCTTGAAATTCTATCTGGAAGACAGTCTGTATTGCAACCTTTACCAACATTGCCATCGCTAACTGTACAATTATTAACAGTTTCTGTTATCATTTTACAGCGAACAATCCGTCATAATTCAATTAAAACCAGACAGCCAATTGCTGATCAATATGATTTTCTTGTTCTTGGTTCTGGAACAGCTGGTTCTATAATTGCTGCCAGGCTTACAGAAAATCCTAATATCACTGTGTTAGTGTTGGAAGCCGGTGGACCACAAACAGTTATAACTGATACGCCTAGCTGGGCTAGAGAAGAAGTTGGAACCGAAGTAGATTGGGGCTATGAAACTACATCTCAATTACCATATTCGGGCCGTGCTTTTGATGGCCATGTTGCGATACCTCGTGGTTTAGTTGTTGGTGGTTCTCATAATCTAAATTATCTTGCCTACAGTCGTGGAAATCGCAGAGATTATGATACTTGGGTCGAAGAATTCGGTGCGACCGGTTGGAGTTATCGAGAAGTATTACCATATTTTCTTCGATCCGAAAACAATACTGATCCAAAAATCAGAGCAATAAATCCTGAATATCATTCAACAAATGGTCCTATCACTGTGATGACACCAAAAAATCCAGATCCAATAGTCACTATCTTTAAAGAGGAACTAATAAAACGAGGAATTCCAAGAGTTGATCAAAATGGACCGACACAATTTGGAATTAATTATTTTCAACAAACCAAATTTGAAAATGCAACTCGATCCACAACAGCAAGTGCCTATCTTGAAGCTAATGTTGAAAGGCCTAATTTACAAATCCTAACCAAAGCATTTGTAACTCGAATCTTGTTTAATGAAACTCGTGATAGTGATGGCAGAATTACAGCTATCGGTTTTGAATATGAATATGAAAATCAAACACGACAAGTTTATGCAAAACGAGAAGTCATACTTTGTGCAGGTAAATTAATAATCAATGAAATTCGAAAAATTTATTTATTTATTTTCTAGGTGCAATAAATAGTCCACAATTATTGATGTTGTCTGGAGTTGGACCGTATGAACATCTAAGTGAATTTGGAATCGAAACTCTTGTCAATTTATCAGTTGGATATAATCTGAAAGATCATATACTTGTTCAATTGGATTATGAAATTTTCAATGAATCACTTATTACTTCGGGAATTGATTGGACACTTGAAAATATGTACAATAATTTCGTCAATTCTGCTGGTCCATTATCTCAATTTCCCATTGCTTATATGTACTTTAATAGTCATTTGAATAATGAAACTGATTGGCCTGATATTCAAATTGATTTTACCGTTAGTCCATTGGTGAATGATCTTGAACAAATTGTTGCACGATATAGCCCCGTTTATCGTGATCAATGGCGAGACTATTATCGTCCACATGTTGGCCAAAGAAATCGTTTAGGTATTCTTTGTTTTCTTTATCGACCACGTTCAATTGGTCGACTTTATCTAAACTCATCCGATCCTCATGATTATCCATTGATTGATACACGTTATCTGACTGAACAATATGATGTCGATGCAATGATTGAAGTTATATCAACTGCTTTGGAATTAGCAAGCATGCCACCATTTGATCAATATGCGCGATTATATCGACAACCAATACCTGGTTGTCAGCTTTGTTCTAGTGGTCCAATCTGGAAATGTCGATCATATCTGGAATGTTATGCGCGAACAATCACATCAACAGTTGGACATCAAGTTGGTACTTGTAAAATGGGTAATACAACTGATTCAGTTGTAGATCCAAGATTACGAGTACGTAATGTTAATCGTCTTCGTGTTATTGATGGCTCCATATTTCCACACATTACCAACGGTAATACTAACGCACCAATCATGATGTTTGCTGAATACGGATCAGATATGATTCGACAAGATAATGGTATATAATTTTAAATTTTAAATTTTAACAAAAAAAACCTTCAAATAAATGTGAAAATAAATTATTTCAAGTTCATTCAATTCATTTATCGTCATAATATTTGACCTAAATGTACAACTATTCTCTTTTTGTTTAATTAATAATTAATTTTATTTCAAGGTATATTCTATCTGATTTGTTTCGAACTTAGTACATTGTAGAAAATAGTACCGCATTATCGAGGAAATATTAAGATGAGACTTTGGAATTTGAAGATTTTCTTTTTACAAAGATTTTAATAGATTTAATCAAAACAATGGTTGTTCATTGTTAAGGGTATCGATCGATGAAAAAATAAATTTTTTTTTGTGGTTAAATTTTTTTGTTTTGTTTCAAACGATATGACGTTGATTGATTTAAATATTGGTGTATGTTTTGTATAGGATATAATTCATTTCTCTTCGAAAACATTCCTTAGTATTGTGTGTGTGACTATTATCATTAATCCGATGATAAATTAATTTTGAATTTGAACACGAAACTATAAAAATTATAGCGAAACATTCGCTTGTTAATTTTAAAATTATGGAAAATCATCAATCAACCGTAAACAAAGTGCTTCCATGGAATATTATTGATGATGAGATTGTCATCAGTGGAATCGGTGGCCGCTATCCAGAATCAAATTCATTGGATGAATTTCGTGATAACTTGTACAACAATGTAGATATGATCACTTCAGATGATCGTCGTTGGTCAACAGGTTAGTTGTCACAGAAATCAATAAATTTAAATAAGTTATCAAATTTTTCCTTTAAAGATCTTTATGGAATGACCCATCGAATGGGAAAACTCAAAGAGATCGATAAGTTTGATGCTTCATTTTTTGGCATCATACCAAAAGTAGCTGATGAGGTTGATCCACAAGGCAGAATTCTTCTGGAAACAACATGGGAAGCAATTGTTGATGCTGGAATCAATCCTCAAACATTGAGAGGAAGTAATACTGGTGTTTATGTTGGGTATACATCGGTTGCTATGCCAGATGGAGTACCACAAGAAGTGCAAGACGATATTCAAGCTTCGAAAGTAGAATCTCTTTTATGGTTTCAAGGTGGATCCAAAGCATTTTATGCTAATCGAGTTTCATTTCTTTATGATTTTCATGGCCCATCAATGTCAATCGATATCGCATGTGCATCATCTATGGTTTGTCTTGACATTGCTGTTACAGATTTACGATTAGGTAAATGTGATCAAGCGATTGTGGCCGGTGTTAGTATCAATCTTCAACCATTTACAAATCACATTTATAAAGTTAATAATATTGCCGCACCTGATGGTCGATCCAAAGTTTGGGATCAAGAAGCCAATGGTTATGTTCGTGGTGAAACTGTTTGCAGTTTATTTCTACAGAAAAAATCTGATTCCAAACGTATTTATGCTACAATTCTTCATGCAAAAACCAATATCGATGGCTATAAACTAACCGGAATGTTTTTTCCTTCAACTGAAAGTCAATATGATCTTATGGTAGCCACCTATACTGAGGCTGGTGTTGATCCATTGCAAGTTAATTATTTTGAAAGTCATGGCACTGGTACAAAAGCTGGAGATCCACAAGAAGCAAGAGCCATTTTAGAAGCATATTGTAAAAATCGCAAGGGCAAATTGCCGATTGGTTTGCTCAAGAGTAACATCGGTCATGGTGAAGGTGCATCAGGTGTAGCATCAATATCAAAATTGTGCATTGTTTATGAAAATAAAAAAATTCCTGCAAATCTTAATTTGAAAAAAATCAAAACCGATATAGCTGTAATGGTTCCACCACTTGATCCGGTTACTGAGAATAGAGATTATGAACCTGGAATTGTTGGAATTAATTCGTTTGGTATTGGCGGTGTGAATGCTCATGCTTTGGTTAGACCGAATAAAAAAGAATGCAGTGACGAAAGTTATAAGATTGTCGGAAAAGTACCTCGGCTTGTCAACATCAATGGTCGTACTGAAGATTCAATTAATCATATATTTGATTTTATTGAAAACAATCCAAATCGTGTTACGCAAGAATTTCTTACTCTTCTAGGTGAGACTGTTAATTATGAACCGAGTATCTATTCGGCTGGTTTTCCCTATCGAGGATCAATGTTGATCAAAGAATCAACTGCCAATTCATATCAATATAGCAGAAAAATTTCAAAAGTTGATAACGTCAAACGCCCAATTTGTTTTTTCTTCTCTGGTATGGGAAGCCAATGGTCAGGTATGGCTAAAGCTATGATGGACATTGACATATTCGCTGCCTCTATCAAGAAATGTGCAGATATTTTGAAACCATTTCAACTTGATTTGGATTACATTTTGTTATCGGAAGATCCGAAAGCTTTGGAAGACAAAGTTCACCATTTTGTGGCTATTTCATCCGTACAAATCGCTTTAGTCGATATATTTAAAGCACTTGATGTTCAACCGGATTACATAGTGGGTCATTCATTTGGGGAAATCGCTTGCGCATATGCTGATGGATGTTTGACATTAGAACAAGCGATAACAACTTCTTTCTGGCGTGGAAAAGCTGTTAAAGATTCCAATATTGAACACGGTATGATGGCTGCAGTTGGACTTACTTGGGAAGAAACTGTAAAAAGATGTTCAACTGGTGTTTATGCTGCTTGTCATAATTCAGAGGATTCGGTTACAATTTCTGGAAGTTATGATGCTGTAGGTTCTTGCATTGAAGCTATGACTAAAGAGAAAATTTTTGCTAAAGAAGTTCAATGTGCAAACATTCCTTTTCATTCGCCATTCTTGAAACCGGCTGTCGAACCAATGATGGAAGTTTTAAAAAAAATTATTCCTGAACCAAAATATCGAAGTGAAAAATGGATTTCTACTTCTATACCGGAACAAGACTGGTCTTCGGATAAAGCAAAAAAAGCTTCACCTGAATATTTTGTAAATAATTTAATCAATCCAGTTTTGTTGCACGATGCAACTAAACATATTCCGGCTAATGCAATTATTATTGAAATTGCATCGCACACATTATTCTCAGCAATATTCAAACGGAGCATGCCCAATTCGAATTATGTTGGATTGATGAGACGTGGTAATAATGCTGGAAATTTAGATTTTTATTTTAATTCGCTGGGCCAGCTCTATCAATTCGGTGTGAATCTGACCATCAAGGAATTATATCCTCGAATTGAATGGCCTGTTCCACGTAATACACAATCAATTGGCTCATTGTTTCGTTGGGAACATAGTAAATCATTTTTTGTGAAGAAATATCCGGAATATCATTCTCAAGCGACTGCTTCTGATTTTGTTTCAAAATTTTCATTATCAAATCCTGATGATCAATTTTTAAAAGATCATGCATTCGATGGGAAATGTGTCCTACCAGCAACTAGCTATTTGTTAATGGCATGGCGACGTTTGGGTGTTTCTCTTGGTCAACCTTGGTTCTCATTTCCAGTAATATTTGAAAATGTTGAATTCAAACGATTAATTCCATTGTCTGATGATGAAATGTCGCTCAAAGTTCGTCTTTTGGATCCTACTGGAGAATTCGTTATACTGGATGGAAATAATATAGCCGCTTCAGGAAGGATTCGTCGGCCAGACCAAATTGATTTCCAATATCAGCATCTTGTTGATAATTTTGAAAAAGGAAATTCTTCTCTGTAAGTGATTTATTTAAAATGAATTTATCTTTTTTTTCTTAGCCATTTTCTTTGTTTAGATCGGGACACAAATTGAATACTAATGAATTTTATACCGAAATGAATGTTCGAGGTTATGATTATGGACCTAAATTTAAACAAATTCAGGAAATTGAATTTTCAAGTTTTGATAGTTCTCGTGCTATGGTTCGATGGTCGAATAATATTGTCACGTTTGTCGAATCAATGATTCAACTCAGTGTAGCACATACTGATCAACGATTTATTTTTGTGGCTTCCGTTTTACCATCATTTAAATGTGATCCAAGAATGCTTTATGATTCACCACAAGAAGATTTACCAGTTATTATAGATTCTAATCTAAAATATGTTGCCAGTCGTGGCATCGAAATACGAGAATTGAAATTTGTTCATATTTCCTTGAAAAATGTAATGCGCGATGTCAAATTAGAGAAATATGAATTTGTACCGTTTCAAGAACAGAAAGCAATCGAAACGGTAGATTATAATGAACTTGAACAATATATAAAAGATTGCGATACGATGGCTCGATCAATCATTTTGGCTGGAAACAAATTATCAACACAAAGAATTATTGATGAAAATATTGCTCGCATTCTTAATCAAAATCTATCATCAGAACAAATATTGCTCAATGTACTTGTAAATTGTTTCAAATGTATCGTAGATGAGAATGGTAATATCATTGGTGATGGAATTCTAAATTGGCCTACAGTGCAGAAAATAGTAATCGAAAATGGTTTTGATCTTTCTCAAGATTGTCTCAATACTTGCCATAAAAATGGTCGCTTAATTAGATCATCTCTAGGTATGACAATTTTTTTTTTGATATCACAAAGTTTGTGAATAATATATGACATTTCCCTATCACTTTTAGATATCATCAATGAAAACAGTCTTCGTAATTTAACTGTTGTTGAAGCTAATTATAATCAACAGATTTTGATTGATGATTTGATGCGTCACATGAATGGTTATTTCCATTATCCTCTTGTTGTAGATTCACATTTATTGGTAAAAAATGTTTCTTCTTTACCCGAAGACATACGAAATTCAACTCATAAACTTATTAATTGGAATGCCGAAGATTTTAAATTACCAGCAATCGAAGCACCAGCAGATCTATTTATTTTCAGAGATTCTTTTGACCTGGATAATATTGATTGGAAAAATTTTGCTAAAGAAATCTCATCCAGTGTCAAAGAAAATGGATTCTTGTTTGCAGTGTTTCGTTCAAAAATTTCAAAAGCTGAACAGATGGTTCATCATTTTTTCGGTATGAATTATTCCACAATGATTTTAAACTAATGAAAAATTTTTTTAGGAAAAACGATAAATACTTCTAATTTAAGCCAAAAAATTGAAAATTTTGAAAACAGCGCTATAGCAGCCGGTTTTAATTTGATTACAAAGAAAAGTGATGGTATCACATCAACTTGCATATTATTTCGCAAACAAATCGAAATTTTAGATCCAAACAAACAGATAGCCGTGCCTGTTTATTTTGGTCGTTTCGACGAATGGGTGGATAAATTGAAGAATTCATTCACCATGTACAAGACTCGCCCTAAAAATGAAAATATCTGGATGATTTCAGATGATAACGATTTGAGCGGCATTCTTGGAATGACAAATTGTCTTCGTCAAGAACCTGGCGGTGATCGATTTCGTTGCATTTACAGTGATACAGAATTACCGAGACCAATCGATTTCAATCAAGCACCTTATAATGAAATTTTGAAAAAAGATTTGGCTATGAATGTATTCAAAAATGGTCAATGGGGAACTTATCGATTATTGGATTTGGAACGTAATTACAATACTGTAGAAAGTAGTGAAGTTTATTTGGATATCGTCAAAAAAGGAGATATGTCCAGCATCAAGTGGCTAGTTTCACCGTTGATTAAACATATCAATCATAATGATGTGAATGTTCAAATCCATTATGCTGGATTGGATCCAAAAGATTTGCTTCTCAGTTCTGGTTCAATGGGTATGGAATTCATTGAACGGTCATTAGGTACAGAATTTTCTGGTTATCGAATGGATACTGGAGAAAGAGTAATGGGATTAGCATTTCATAGAGCTATCTCAACTTCGATTGATATCGATCCTCAATTATTGATATCCCTTCCAGACAAATGGAAGCTTGAAGACGGTGCTGCTTCAATCAATTCCTTATTCATTGTTTGGTGTAGTCTGATACACAAAGCTCATCTTCAGCCTGGTATTATTTATTATTATTGGTTGTGAAACAATTTTGATATAATCTTGTCATTTATAGGCGAAACGATTCTCATTCATCCTGGAACAAGCGCAAATGGTCTATCTGCTCTTCAGATTGCCAATCAAATGGATTGCACTATTATTGCTACGGCAAACAGCGAACAAAAACGAAGATATTTGATTGAAAATTTTGACATACCAGAGAAAAATATTTTAAATTCTGATGATTCTGATTTCATCGATCAGGTTCTTGTTGCCACATCCTACTCGGGAGTTGATGTCGTTTTAAATACACTTTCAAACCAAAAATTACCAAACTTATTGCCCATTGTTCGAGATTATGGACGTTACATTGATATTGATCAGCCTAAATCCACTTGTAATAATCCACTATCTCGCAATGCACAATATTTAAACATATCTTCACTAATTTGTGAAAAATCATTCCGTAAATTTTTGCCTAGATTAATGAAAGATTTTCGAATCTGGTTCGATCAATTTGCGAGAAGTATAAATTTTATTTTTTATGATCAATTATATTTAAACTAATTTTTCAATTTTTTAGAATGTTTTGATCCGATTCCACAAACTACGTTTGACAGAAATTCATTCAAACAAGCCTTTGATGTGTTGAATCAAGAAGAAAATATTGGGAAAGTATTAATTCGTATTCGTGATCAGACAAATATTGCAGAACCATCATCAACAGCAATTAAGATTTCAGCAAAACCAAAAACATTATTTGATTTAAATAAATGTTATATTCTGGTCGGTGGTCTTGGCGGTCTTGGATTGGAAGTAGCCTATTGGATGGCCATTAGAGGAGCTCGAAAGTTAGTTCTTGTTTCAAGGAGTGGTATCAAAAACGAATATCAATATGTTTTTGTGAAGAGAATCGAAAATGCCGCCAAAAATAACGAACCTGTTAAAGTAGAAATTTCAACATCCGATCCAACATCATTAAAAGGCGCCGAACAATTGATAATGGAATCAGAAAAATTAGGTCCTATTGGCGGTTTATTTCATTTTGCTACGGTATTGAGCGATGCTTTTATTGAAGATCAAACTCCTGAATCATTTAAAAAAGTTTGCGCTCCAAAAATGTATGCCCTTGGTCATTTGGATGTTGTAACGCGTAAAATGTGTCCAGAGCTTGATTATTTTGTTGCTTTCTCATCGCAAAGTTCTGCTCGTGGTTTTCTTGGACAAAACAATTATGGATATGCCAATTCAGTAATGGAACATATTTGTGAGAAACGTCGTCGTGATGGATTCCCGGGACAAGCTATCGCATATGGCCCGATTGGTGATGTAGGCTTATGGGCTCAAAATGAACACGTAGATTTGACAAGCATTGGCATGGTTATCAATACGCAACGTATTCCAAGTTGTATGGAAGTATTGGACCGATTTTTATCTCTTGATTATCCTATTGTTACTTCTATTGTTCGTTTGGAAACTACAGAGCAAGCTGGTTTGTGCAATCTTTATTTTTATTTCATTAGTTTGATTTGTTTTATGATTTTCAATTTTAGGAAATAATTCGAATGCTAAAGATCATATCTGGCAAGGAATCGGTATAGATATGGATTCATTGCCAGATAATTTAGCATTGGGCGATGTTGGCATGGAATCCATATTGGCAGTTGAAATGCAACAACGTATTGAACGCGAATATGAAGTAGTATTAACTTCGGATGAAATCAAAAAATTAACTGTTGGAATGATCAAAGAATATAGAAAAGGTACGACATTCATTGTTTTGATTGTATGATTTTAATTTAAAAAAAAAAATTATTTTATTGCTACAGCCGACAAAGAAACAATCAGAAAATCATTGGCAGAATTTCATAATTCAAAATAATAACTTGTTACATTCACCATTGTATTAGTAATTATAAACTTTTAGAGAATAATTAAAACAATTATAATTCATGTTCATTCAATGAGGTTCATTGGGACATTTGTAAACTGAATTGATTTCTTCATCATAATCTGGATGATCTTCATTTATACGGCCACCGCAACAAAATGTACAAGTTTCACGAATAACTCCATATCCACGTGAAAGACAGGTTTTACGACAAGTTGATTGTCCGCAACGTCGATCGACTGAAATAAGTACTCTGTTCAATCGGGTTACATCAACCATGCAATATTTGGTTGTCGATGAACATTTGGTTAAATACTCATTATCTGTAAGAGTATAATTCAATGCTGGATTGTAGCATGGATTGTTATAAATGTAAGTAACCGGATTGAATACCGTCAATGGAACACGTTCAAAATCTGCAAAACACGTATAACAATAAATTCCTGGATCTTCATTTTTTTGTCCACGATTACGTCCTCGATTCCTTTGTTGTTTACGAGTCGGTTTTCTGCGTTGACCAGGTCTTTGGGCCAAAGTCCAATTGTCAATGAGAAAGAAAATTATTAAAAAACTTATCAACAATGATGACCTCATGATGATGAAATGAACAAATAAATCGTAATTTTTTTTTGTATTGCATGAACAAGAATGAGCAAGAATTTGCTAATTCAGCGGTTTTCAACTTGATTACTTACGTCGCCGGTAAGAGATTTGTTTCATATTTTGACAATGTTATAATATTTGGAACACAAAATTGGTGGTTGAAAATCTCTGAATGTTTGATTGATTGTGTTTCCATAGATACTGACCGTTTGGGATTGTCCAGTTCTGACCAACATGGTTAAATCAGCTAATAAATCTAAATATAATTATATAGCTTGCAAATGAAATTGGCCGCCATTTTATTATTATATACAGCATATCATTGAAATTATTTAATATCAAATGAAAAAAAATTAATGTTGAAAATTTTTTTATATCAAAATAAAACAATAGTTTATTTAACAAATTATTCATCATCCATTTGATAATGAAAATGATAATGTAATAATGTTTATGAAGGTTGATACATCAACGAATTGGGTCGACAAAAAAAAAGATCATTTTTTGATACAAATCGAAAATTATTAAATATGAATACGAAAGACTTTTTTTCGAATGATGAACAATGATGAAAGAATAATTTAACGAAAAAAAAAAAAATTAAAACAATTTGGAATTCGAATTTAAATGATGTATTTTTTGAGTTTTGAGTTTACCATTTTGTTATGGAAAAAATGTCGAAAAAAGGAGAAAATCCTATAAAATAAAATAAAATTGTCGATTGATGGAGCAAAATCACTGATACATTGATCGATTTAGAATTATTTCATTTCTTATTTTCAATTAATCATCATTGTTAACAATAATTCTGTTCACAAACAAAGCTGGTTAATCATTTCCAGCTGGTAAAAATTGCTTTTAAATTATAATCGATTGATAATAATTAGTATAAAATAGTGTTATTGTTTTAATGTTGATGATCTTTTTTGTTATCATTTGAATCGAATTTTGAGATGAAAAAAAAGTTTCCATTCTATGTATATTTGTACAGAATCAATGAATTTGGGGATCATTTTTTGTTTCTTTCATTCGGTTTTTGATTAGTCGTATTTAATGGATATTATCGATTGAATGTTTATGGATTTTTTTTCAACGAATGATCAATTAAAATGAAATGGCAG
>ERZ500997.276-NODE-276-length-14268-cov-91.808767_pt1 | contig 14268 bp, 10 predicted proteins | sample MGYA00248826_ERZ500997 | MGnify/ENA primary metagenome ERZ500997 (study PRJEB25958, sample SAMN03398524) | human skin metagenome | study: EMG produced TPA metagenomics assembly of the Human Skin Microbiome Metagenome (human skin metagenome) data set.
TTGGACTTTATTTCTGATACCATTATTTGTATTTCTGATTTCCATTGGACTTATTAGGAGATTATATATATATATATATATATATATATATATTAATAATATATATTATATATAAATTATATATAAATATATAATATACATATGTTATAAACATATGTATATTATATAATAATATATAATAAATAAATATAATATAATTATAGTTATAAATAATAAAAGGTTATATTAAATATATTTATAGTTATAAACATATAAAGACTGTAAAAAACCAATTTATTATACAATAAATTGGGTCTTTATATGAAATAATAAAATTAATTATATATTATCTTATTGAAAGATGTTCAATGTGATTAGCAGGATTAGAAGTCCCTTTTTACATCTTTGAAATTTAACCTCTAAATTCAAAGTTTAGTGTGCTTTACACTTTATTTCATAGGCTAATTTTATTTTACCCTATCAAGATAAACCCCATTAAAGGTTAAGCCTAAAAGAAAAATTAATATTGTTAAAGTTATTATTATAATTAAAAGTGGAGCTTCTTTTAAAGAAGATTTTATTCTTAAAGATGAGTGTTGTGGTTTGAAGGGGGTGTTTATAACGAGTGTGTAAGAACTTCATAAATAGTGGTAAATAAAATAGCATCTTATAATTATTATAACAACTATTATTTCTTTAGGGAAATTTAATTCAACCATGGTTAAGATAATAACTACTTTACCAATAAATATAAAAGATGGTGGGATTCTTCTCATATTTATAATAACTATAACGGCCTCAGAAGTTTTTTTTTTAATGTTGAATCTTTTTATTTTTATGTTTTCTATAAAATTTATGGTAATAATTAAAGAAATAGAGTAGATAAAGAAGTAATATAAATATCTTACGAAAGATATTATAACTGCTATAAAAAATCACCCATTATTGTTTATAGAAGATAGAATTAGAATAGATTTTATCGATGATGTTTTTTTTATTTTATAAATGGGAACCACTAAAGTTATTAATCTAACCGTTAAAACTAGTATTAAAGTGTTGAAGTATGGTATAATTATAAAAGGTAAAAGTTTTTGTCAGGTTATTAATGTTTTTATTCTTCTGGTTTTTATTTTTAAACTTTGTATAGTCTTTAAATATCATAAATGGAGCGGGAATGCCCCAGATTTTATAATTAAACATAATATTGAAATAATTGTTAATGTTTTTCTTTCATTTACAGTGGACACAGATACTAAAAAGATAATTGAGGATGTTAATTGAATAATCAGATAAAGTATTGTTGGTTTAACGTTTTCTATATCTTTTTTTAACTCTTTTGTTATTATACCACACATTACTAGAGAGTTGAGTTCTATAAATACCCATAATATTACTCAAGAGGAGGAAGAAATACCCAATATTGTAGATACGATCACTAATCAAAATATATTCCCTTTATTCTTTAACCTTGAAAGAGTTATGTTCATTTAAACTAAGGGAAAAAGTTATATGATTAATAAAATTAATAAAAAGTATGAAATGGTTATAAATATACCAATGTTAATGTAGGGGTATTCAACAGGGTTTGCTCCAATTCATGTAAGTAAGATTACATTACTTACAAAGATTCAAAAAATAACTTTTTTGATAGGATTGAATTTTTTATTAAATTTTCTTTTTATGAAGCATAGGATTAATAACACAAGAATTGAGCCAGCTATTGCGCATACTCCACCTAGTTTTGATGGGATAGCCCGAAGGATTGCATATGCAAATAGGAAATACCACTCTGGTTGGATGTGTGTTGGGGTAGATGTTCTTCTGGCTGGGGAAAAATTTTCCACATCCCCTAACATGTTAGGGTTTAGACAAACCACTATCATCATTAGAATTATTGATAATATTAAAGGAGTAGAATCTTTTACTAAAAAATAAGGGAAAAATTTTATTTTATCAAAGTCTGTGTTCAACCCTATGGGGTTTGAAGAGCCTGGTTTATGAAGTAAGATTAGGTGGACTATAACAAGGGCTGTAATAATAAAAGGTAGAATAAAATGAAATGAGAAGAATCGATTTAAGGTGGGCTGGGATACTGAGAAGTTTCCTCATACTCAGGTTGTTACTTGTGGGCCTAAATATGGAATGGCTGAGATTATTCTTGTAATAACTGTAGCTCCTCAGAAAGACATTTGTCCTCAAGGTAGAACGTATCCTATGAAAGCAGTTATCATAGTAAGAAGTAGGATAATCACACCTGACCCTCATACTATTGGTATTTTGATTGGAGAGTTAAAATAAATTCCTCGGGCTAGATGGATGTATATAAAAATAAAAAATAATGAAGCCCCATTTCTATGAATGTACCGTATAATTCAACCATGGTCAATATCCCGCATAATATGTATAACTGATTGAAATGCTAATGATGTTTCTCTTACAAAATTTATTGATAATACTAGTCCTGTAATAATTTGAAGTATTAGTGTTATTCCTAAGAGAAAACCTATGTTTCATAAGTATGAAATTGAAGTTGGGGTTGGTAGGTTTGCTAAAGAATTTATTAATATTTCTACAACAGGATCTTTTTTTAAAATATTTATTTTTTTCATTTATTGTAAAATATCCTTAAAATTCTAAATTTTATGCAAAAATCTGCTTTTACAATAATTTTTGTGGACAAGAAAATGACTTTTTTGCACGAAGTTTTAGAATCTTGACCATTATTGTTATTCATTTTAATTTAGCATAAGATAATGCGAAGAGTTTAAGCCTCTTAGATTTTAATTAAAATTATACGTTGACTTATATCCACTAATCACAAAGATATTGCTACTTTATATTTTATTTTTGGTGTATGATCGGGAATGTTAGGTACAAGTTTTAGGAGATTAATTCGTCTAGAACTATCTCAACCTGGTGATTTCTCTATAGATTTTGATTATTATAATTCTGTTGTTACTGCTCATGCTTTTATTATAATTTTTTTTATAGTAATGCCTATTATGATAGGGGGATTTGGAAATTTACTGGTTCCCTTAATAATTGGGGCTACCGATATGGCCTACCCTCGTTTAAATAATATAAGATTTTGGTTATTACCACCTTCTTTATCTCTTTTAGTAAGTTCTGCTGTTGTTGGGTCTGGGGTTGGTACTGGTTGAACTGTTTACCCTCCTCTTTCTAATGGTATTTTTCACTCAGGGCCTGCTGTTGATTTCGGTATTCTTAGACTTCATATTGCTGGGGTTTCGTCTATTTTAGGGGCCATTAATTTTATTGTTACTATTTTTAATATAAAAGTCCAAGGTATAGGTTGGTCTAATGTTCCTCTATTTGTATGGTCTGTTTTTATTACTTCTTTTCTACTAGCTTTTTCTTTACCTGTTTTAGCAGCTGCTTTGACTATATTATTAACTGATCGTAATTTTAACTCTACTTTTTTTGACCCTGTTGGTGGGGGAGACCCAATTTTGTACCAACATTTATTTTGGTTTTTTGGTCATCCTGAGGTTTATATTCTTATTTTGCCTGGGTTTGGTATTATTTCTCATACAGTAAGGTTTTATAGTAATAAAATTGAGCCATTTGGGTCCTTGGGAATGATTTATGCTATAATCTCTATTGCTACTTTAGGTTTTATTGTATGGGCTCATCATATATTTACTGTAGGGTTGGATGTAGACACTCGGGCTTATTTTACATCAGCTACTATAATTATTGCTGTTCCTACGGGAGTTAAGGTTTTCAGATGATTGGCAACTATATTAGGTGGAAAGTTGGACTTTAGCCCATCATTCTTATGGTCTATGGGGTTTGTTTTTCTTTTTACTGTTGGGGGTTTAACTGGTGTTATTCTTTCTAATTCTTCTTTAGATGTTAGTCTACATGATACTTATTATGTTGTTGCTCACTTTCACTATGTATTATCAATAGGTGCTGTTTTTGCTATTATAGCTGGTATCACACATTGGTTTCCTGTAATGTATAACATACCAATAAATCCTTATTTATTAAAAGGTCAATTTTGGGTTATATTTTTAGGTGTTAATTTAACCTTTTTCCCACAACATTTTTTAGGGTTAAATGGTATGCCACGTCGTTATTGTGACTACCCTGATGGTTTTACTTATTGAAATACTATCTCTAGTCTTGGAAGTTTTATTACTGTTATATCTATTGTTATTTTTATTTTTATTATGTGAGAGGGTATGAGAAGAGGGCGTGTCATTAATTATTATTCTTCTAATTTAATTTCTTCTGAGTTTTATTATGAGAGCCCAGCTCCTTCACACACTAATGTGGAAGCCTGAAAAGTTTGTAGTGGGGTTGTAATAATTTAGTTTTTATAAATGCCAAGATGAATGTCTTTAAATTTTCAAGATTCTAGGTCTCCTTCTATAGGAGAGTTGAGTGTCTTTCATGACCATGTGGTTGTTGTTATATCTGGTGTAATTATTTTAATTTCTTATATTATGATTTATATACTTTATAGGGTTAAATTTTATAAAAATTTATCAGAGGGAACTTTTATTGAGACTATTTGATCTATTGTTCCAGCGTTTTTGTTAATTATTTTAGTTTTACCTTCTATGAAAGTTTTGTATTTTATGGAGGATGTAAAAACTCCCTCGTTAAGATTTAAAGTTATTGCCCATCAGTGGTATTGATCTTATGTTGTCCCTTTATTTAAAAATTTTTCATTTAAGGTTAATGGTACATCTTTATTGTCTTCTTATGAGTATGATTCTTTATTAGAAGATGATGTTAATGCCCCGCGTCTTTTAGGATGTAGGTCGGATTTGGTTATCCCGTTGAATAGGGTTTCTCGTTTATTAATTTCTTCTACAGATGTAATCCATTCTTTTGCGGTTCCTTCTTTAGGGTTAAAGGTTGATGCACTTCCTGGACGTATTAATCAATTATTCATTAATCCAGTTCGTTTAGGAAATTTTTATGGACAGTGTTCTGAGATTTGTGGGTCAAATCATTCTTTTATACCAATTTCTATAAAAGTGGTTCCATTGGGTATTTTTGACCAATTTTCTAAAGTATACCTATTGGACATTTTAAGTGAAGATTATGGGGTTAATAATTTCGTTATCTAATACTCTTAAGCTTCAGTTTTAGAAATATAGTTTTGTCAGGACTAAGATCTTATAGCTTATTGTTACCACAAATAATACCTTTACCTTGACTTTTTGTGTTTGTTTTCGTATTTTTAGGGATTTTTACCGCATTTTTAATAGTTTCTATAGGATATGTAGGGTTTTTTGTTGAAAAAAAAACATTAAAAACTAGTGTTATTTCTATGCCCTGGTAAGTCTTAAATGATAATAAATCTTTTTTCTATTTTTGACCCTTCTTTAAGGTTGTTTTCTATTTCTTGAGTAATATGTGGATTTGTTTTTGTTTTGTTTCCTTCTTTATATTGAGTTGGTGGGATGTATTCTTATTTATTTCTTAACCTATTTAGTTTTAGGAAAAAGGAAGTTGATTATAGTGTTAGTAAAGTAGCAAAAGGGGTTTATAAGATGATTTTAAGAATTTTTATTTGTATTATGTTATATAATTTTTTTGCTATTTTTCCCCATATTTTTTCTATCACTTCTCATTTGTTAGTAACTTTCCCGTTATCATATAGATTTTGGGTTGGGATTATTTTATTCAGCTTGTATAAATCTTTAAAAGATTTTTTAATTCACCTAATCCCAACAGGAACTCCTTTGGGATTAATTAGTTTTATGGTTATTGTGGAGTTGCTAAGAAATTTTATCCGTCCTATGGCTTTAACTTTTCGATTGACTGCTAACATAATAGCTGGGCATTTACTTATGAGATTGATTGGGAATGCTGTTCTTTTTTTGCCAACTTATTTTTTGATTTTTGGGGCTATAGCCCAAAGGCTTCTGGTGTTTATGGAGTTGGGTGTATCTATTATTCAGGCTTATGTTTTTTCTACTTTATTACTTTTATATCTTTCTGAGGGGGAGAGGTCTCATTAATTTAAGTTGAAATGAAAAAATTTAATCCTTTTCATCTAGTGGATTTAAGGCCTTGGCCTATCTTAACTTCTTTTTCTTTTTTAAGGTTTGCTTTAGGGGTTATTATTATAGTTCGTTGTTTTGACGTCTATCCATTTTTAATTTCTTTAGTTGTCTTACTTTATTCTTCTTTCTTATGGGGTCGAGACGTCCACCGTGAAGGTTGTTATGAAGGGGACCATAATCTTGAGGTTACTATTGGTTTTAAGGTTGGTATAATCTTATTTATCTTGTCTGAATGTTTTTTTTTCTTAGGAATGTTTTGGGGGTACTTACACTTAGCTGAGCTACCAGCAGTAGAGCTTGGTGGTGTGTGACCTCCTGTTGGGGTAAGCCCTTTTGACCCTAAGGGGGTTCCATTTTTAAATACTATCTTGTTGGTTTCTTCAGGAGTTTCTGTTACCTGATGTCATCATGCTATAGAAGTAGGGGAGTATAAAGTTAGAGTTGTATCTTTAGTAATAACACTAGTTTTAGGGTTATTATTTACTTGCCTACAAGCTTTAGAATATTATGTTGCTAGTTTTACATTTTCTTGTTCTTGTTATTCTTCTATTTATTTTATGGGTACTGGTTTTCATGGACTTCATGTTATTATTGGAAGGGCTCTATTAATAATTTGCTTGTTTCGTTTTTATTTTTTACATATTAGACCTAATCACAGCATTGGGTTTGAATGTTCTGTTTGGTATTGACATTTTGTAGATGTTGTGTGATTTTGTTTATACTTGATTTTTTATTGATGGGGAGTTTAGACTAAATTAAAGCTTTTTAGTATAATTAAGTATAATTAATTTCCAATTAATAGGTTTTAAAAGCTTTGTTTTTTTATATGTTATTTTTTGTGTTGTTTATGGTTTTAGTTTTTTTTTTTCTAGTGGTTTTACTGTCATATTTTTTTATAGGTTCTGAGTTTTATAAAAGCTCCCCATTTGAGTGTGGTTTTCAGCCTTTTATAGTAAGGGGGTCTTCTTTTTCTATGCCTTTTTTTGTAATTTCTTTGATATTTCTATTATTTGATGTAGAAATTATTATTATAAGATTCCCACCTTTTGTAAGAGAGTACTTTTTTATTTATTATTGGTTTGTGATTTTATTGGTGTTATTAGCTACTTGTTATGAGTGGTTAAGGGGCATTTTATCTTGGGTATCTAGCTTTAAATAATTAGTTTCGACCTAATTTATTGTGTTAGCTAGTATTTTATTAACAATTTAAAGCTTAAAGCTTAGGGGCTCATAATCTCTAGAGGTTAATTGTTGTCTTTAAAAATATTTAACTTTGAAAGTTAATTGTGCTTTTAGCTAAAGACTAGGTTTGTTAAAAGTTGATGGTTTATTATATAACCTCTTAAAATTTTAGATTTGCAATCTAATGTATTTTTAAAACTTAAGAGATTTAAAATTATCCCTAGGGTTATTCTATTTAAGATTACGGCTTTGGGAGTTGTAGAATTACCCCTTGGATAGACTTTTGATGAAAGCTGTAAACTTTCTTTTTTGTGCTATTATGGAGGGTTTAAGATATATAAATCTTTATGCCTTTTAAGCATAAAAAGCACTCATAGCAACTCTTTTCCAAATATAGTTTTTAGAATATCTCTTTGTTAATGAGAAGGTTGATTTTGGTGGGTTGGATGAAAGCCTATATTTTGTTTATTTTAATTCTTTATGAGAATGTTTTATATTTTTCAATAGTTGGGTTTTTATAAAAATTGTTAAAGGGTTAGAAGACTAAGTTTGTGCCAGCAGTCGCGGTCATACTCTATTCTTTAAATTTTGTTTCTTTATAAGGTTGATTTTTTATTTTACCCTTAAGGGTGAAATTTTAAGGTTTTATTTTTAGAAGCCTATAAAAGGTAACTGTAACTAAGAATAGGATTAGATACCCTAGTATTTTAGGGTTATTATTAAGTAGTAGATAATTTTTATTAAACTTAATTTTTCTGGCGGTTTATTACCCATTCACAGGAATTTGTTAATTTTAAAAGATAACCCGCCTTTATTATAACCAATCTAAATTTTATGTACGGCTGTTAGGCTTTAATTTAATTATTTTTGCTTTAAGATTTAACCCCCTAATTCAGGTCTATGTGTAGAAGATAAATTGGTTTTTAATGAGTTACTATAATAGGGGAATTTTTTTATATAAATAATTTAATTTGGATGTGAAAGTAAAATAGATATTAAAATTTCTATTTAAAGAAGGACCTAATAAAAGTACATATCGCCCGTCACTCTTTTGATAGATAAGTCGTAACAAAGTAGGAGTACTGGAAAGTGCTTCTTGTTTAGAGTTTCATTATTTTTTGCTTACAACAAAAAATCTTTTAACTCTTCTGTTTTTATGGTGTAGTTTATTAAAAAATTTTTAAATTACAATATTTTTATTTTTGTTTTCCAGTGATGGTTTTAACTAGTTAAGTATTTACCTTTTGTACAAGGGCTGGTAGAGTTTTATTATTTTATTAAATTTAGAATATTTAAGATTTTACAAGGGTTTTTAATTTTAATATTATTTTAAAATCTTTGTAAGGAGTTATACGCTTTCGTTTTTTTGGGTAACTAGAATTATTGTGTAAAAAGGGATAAGCCTTTTTTTGTTTTTATTATTTTTTGTATATACGTTTTCTTTAATAGTAGGGGTATGTGTAATAACTTATTATGATTTAAACAAACATTAAAAATTTTTATTAAAACTAAATTTTAATTATCAAATTAGTAGATTTATAAACATAATTGTTTAGTTTTTTATATTATTGTAACAAAGATATTATTTTATGTTACTAATTTTATCTAAGACTGGTTATTAAAACCATAGCTATAGTGTTTATAGTTTTTTCTGCCCAATGTATTTTATAAATGGCTGTGGTTTTCACACTAAGGTAGCGAGATCATTAGTTATTTAATTGATAACTTGCATGAATGAAAGATCTTAGGTTATATTCTTTTTAATCTTTAATTTATATTGTTGTTGAAAATAACAACTTTTCCCTTAAGACTAAAAGACCCCGGGATTTTTATACTAAGATTGTATCTAGTATTTAGTTGGGGTAATGGGATTATTTAAATAAAATTAAATTTTTATATTATTGAACTTTAAACTAAAGATAAGTAGGAAAATACCCCGGGGATAACAGCTTAATTATTTTTATTAGTTCTTATATATGAAATAGATTGAGACCTCGATGTTGGATTAAAATTATTTTTAGGCGAAGAAGCTTAATTAATGAGACTGTTCGTCTCTTAAACTTTTACATGATCTGAGTTAAAGTCGGCGTGAGCCAGACTGGATTTTATCTAAGGGTAAATGTAAAGTTAGTGTAGTACGAAAGGACCCACTATAATACATAATGTAAAAATATTTTAGAGCTTTAGGTTAACGTAAAAACTATATGTCTTCAAAACATATGATTTTAAGCTTTTAGGGGTAGGGGTTGTTAAAGATTTGGTAAATTTTTCCTAATCTTTTATAAGAAAAATACAGGTAAAGATAAAGTTAATACTCTTAGACTATAAGGAAGAAAAACTTTTCAACAAAGATTCATGAGTTTGTCATATCGGACTCGTGGGAAGCAGCATCGAACTCAAATAAATAAAAAACAAAATAAAAATGTTTTTAATAAAGACATCCTTACCCCTAAAAAAATTAGGGTTGATAAAAATCTTAAAAATATGATTATACCATACTCTATAATAAAAATTAAGGCAAATAACCCACCCCCATACTCAATGTTAAATCCAGAAACAATTTCTGATTCTCCTTCAGCTAAGTCAAATGGGGTTCGGTTGGATTCTGCCATACATATTACTACTCATGTAAAAAATAAAGGTAATGATAAAAATATTAACCATAAGTTTTCTTGGATTATTTTTATTTTTATTGGTGAGTAGGAGTTTATTAGATATAAGATCACAAAAATAAAAATTACAAAACAAACTTCGTAAGAGATAACCTGCCTGATAGCCCGATATCCGCCAATTATAGAGTACTTAGAGTTCGACCCCCAACTTGTGAGTATAAACACAAAAGCAGAAAGTCTTATAATAGATAAAATACAAAAGATTTTTATTTTATTTCTTAATAAAGAGAAGATTCTCTCATATCATAATCAACAAGACATTATTAGTAGTATACCTAATAAAGGGGCTCTTCAATATATAAATCTTTTCAGGGGTTGCAATTTTCTGGTTTCTTTAGTTAGTAATTTTGCCGCGTCAGAGATTGGTTGTAGCAACCCTCAGATTAAAACTTTATTAGGCCCCTTTCGATAGTGTATAATTCCTATAATTTTTCGTTCTACTAAAGTAAAAAAAGCAACCCCAAGAAGAACACCAATAGTGGAAAAAATGGAGGAAAGATAGAATATTGCGTAGTGGGGGGAAGAAAAAGATCTTTTAAACACGCAAATAAGATTGTATAAGCTTTTTTGTAGGGTTGAAAAAAGAAATATTTATACATTTTATGGAGACAATTACTATAAATATTAAGAAGATTAGTATAAATGGGATAATATAAGTACCAATAGAAAGTTTTTCTAAAGACGGTGTAAGTTTTTCTTGTGGGAGTATAAGTATTAGTAATAATAATCTTATTAATAAAAATCATATATTGTTTTTTAGGTTATTCTTATATTCATAGAATGATGAGATTGAGCAATAAGAAAATAAGATTATTATCCCAGAAGAGAATGAGATGATTAGACAACATGAGATAAAAACTGATCTAGAAATTATGTACATTAATAAGCCAAGAGTGGTTCTAATTAGAGTTAAAAATAAAGATAGCTTTAATGGAGATCTTGATTTTTCTATTATTAATAAAAATATTAAACACATAAGAAGTAAAGACAATCCTTAAAGATTCTTTTGATTTACAAAATCAATGTTCTTTATTTAAACTATAAAGGAAAATGATAAGTAGGTTTTTAATTCTTTTTCTTTTTTATTTTTATCTTTCTATTTCTAGTAGTACTAATATTTTAATTTTACTTATTTTAGTTGAGTTTATAATTTTGTTTTGTTTTATGCATATAGTTTTTTTAGGGTTTTCTTATATTGTGGGCTTATTTTTTATTTTAATTGGGGTTTGTATGGGGGCTTATTCTATTTGTGTATTTATTTTTCTTTATCGTTCTAAATCTTCTTCTTATATTTTATCAAGTAGGTTAGAGCTTTTGTATTAAATAAATGATAACTTTTTTATTTTTGTGGGTTATAACATTTTTATTGGTTATAGACAAGCTGTTCTTTGCTTGATTAATCCCTATTTTTATACTTTCTATTCTTTATTTATTTATAGGAGACATATATACTTTTTCTTTGTATTATGGTTTTGTGGGGGTCGACTATTTTAGAATTTTCATAATTTTTATTACCTTGTGGGTATTTTTCTATTGTGTTTTATGTTTCAAAGATTTTAAATCATTTTTTTATATGTGGGGGATGTTTTTGTTTTTGGTTTTATGTTTCATAGTAGATAATTTTTTATTGTTTTATATTTTTTTTGAAGTTGTCTTTTTGTTGATATTTGTTTTTTTGTTAAGGTGGGGAAAAACTATAGAGCGTATTCAAGCTTCTTTTTATATATTTTTTTATACTTTAGTTTTTTCTTTGCCTTTTTTTGTTTTTATTATTTACTGTTTAAGAAATTTTTTAAATATAAGGTTTTTTTCAATGAATTTTTTTTGTGGGGAGTATAATTGATTGGTTTTTTTTATTATTATAGTATTTATCGTTAAGCTTCCACTTTATGGGGTGCATCTGTGGCTTCCTAAGGCTCATGTGGAGGCTCCTGTTACTGGGTCTATACTTTTAGCAGGAGTTTTACTAAAGTTAGGGGCTTATGGTCTTTTTCGTTTTTTTCCTTTTATAGAGGAGTTTTCTAGTTCAAGGATCTTTTGGAATGTTTTTTTTTATTTCTCTATTATTGGGGGTGTTATTATTTCTATGATTTGTGTACGACAAAGGGACTTAAAAATTATTATTGCTTATTCTTCTATTGTTCACATGAGATTTATAGTTGTTGGTTTAATCTCTTTTTCAGATATTGGTCTTATAGGGGCTATTTTAATATTAGTAGCCCATGGATTTATTTCACCTTTTTTATTTTTTGGGTTAAACTATATTTACGAAATTTTTCATTCTCGAAGCGTTTTTGTTTTAAAAGGAGTTGGTTTATTTATACCTATTTTTGGTTTATTTTGGTTTTTAGGGGTTGTTTTTAATACAGGTTTTCCCCCATTTATGTCGTTTTTTTCTGAGGTTATAATCTCTATAGGATTCGGGTTTTTAGGAGCTTTAGATTGAGTAGTGTTATTAATCTTTTTTTTTTTGTGTGGATTGTATAATATTTATCTATATGTTTTTCCTACACATGGCGGTGTGTCTTTCTTTTTGTCTTCATATTTTTCTTATGATTATTTGTTTTTAGGTTTTATTCATTTTTGGTTTATTTTAATTTTCCCTTTAATGTGTTTGTGATTAATTAGTTTAATAAAAATATTAGTTTGTGGAACTAAAGAAAAAATTAGTCTTGGTAATTTTTTATTTTTCTTGAATTTTTCTTTTTATAGGGTTGTTATTTTCTGTCATAGGGAGGTTTTTATTTTTTTACAATTCTTTAGTTTTAAACTTTTTAGTACCAAGTTTTATTATAGACGATTTTAATTTGTCATTTTGTTTTGATTATGTTAGCTGTTTTTTTTTCTCTTGTGTATCTTTTATTGGTTCGGTTGTTTTTTTTTATAGTAAATATTACATAAGAGTTAGTAGAAAAATTGTTAATTCTGACCAGCTTCGATTCTTATCTCTTTTATTTTTATTTGTAGTTTCCATATTTTTTTTAGTTTTTTCATATTCTTGATTTTTAGTTATGTTGGGGTGGGATGGCTTAGGGGTTGTTTCTTTTTTACTAGTTATTTATTATAATGACCCAAAAAGTATGGACTCTGGTTTAATTACTTTTTTAACCAATCGTTTAGGAGATTGTTTTTTTTTGTTAAGGTTTATATTTATATTTTATTGTGGGTATTTTTCCTTCAATTATTTAAGTGTAATTGATTTTCTATGATTTTCTGTAATTGTGATAATTGGTGCTATCACTAAAAGAGCTCAAATACCGTTTTCTGCGTGGTTACCTGCTGCTATAGCAGCCCCAACTCCGGTGTCTTCTTTAGTACATTCTTCTACTTTAGTTACTGCTGGAATTTTTCTATTAATTCGATTTAACTTTATATTAATTAGAGTTTGAGGCTTAATAATACTTATCTCTTTATTAACTATACTTTTGGGTGGTTTATTTGCTAACTATGAGTTAGACTTTAAAAAGATTGTTGCCATATCAACACTAAGGCAGTTAGGTTTTATAGTATTTTCTATCTCTAGGGGGAATTGGCTATTAGGTCTGTTACATATAATTTTTCACGCTTTCTTTAAAAGGTCTTTGTTTTTATCAACAGGTTCTTTAATACATTTTTTATTTGGGAACCAAGATTCTCGTTTATTTGGGGGATTTTTTATATCATTTTTTTGTAAATTATTTTTTTCTATAAGTTGTTTATGTCTTATAGGGTTTCCATTTACTTTGGGGTTTTATTCTAAAGATTTTATTTTAGGAAACTTATTATTCTTTAACACTTCTGGGTTTATTGGTTATATTTTTCTTATTTCTTGTTGTTTTACTGTTTCTTATAGCTTACGTCTTTTACTCTTAGGGTATTCTGGTTATTCTTCTTATGACCCATACACTAGTTTTAGTGAGAGAAAAACATTTTTTTATGGGGTTATAGTTTTATTTTTAATTAGTACTTTTATTGGAAATTTTTTTTTGTTTTATTTTATCCCATTGAATGTTGTTTTTTCTTTTTTTGAGTTGTTTGTTGGGTTGTTGGTTTTATTTTCTGGGGTGTTGACTTATTTTTTTTTGTTTAATTTTTATATTTTTTATTTTATAATAACTATTATAATATTTTTACCTAGGTTGAATTCTTTAATTTCTTCCTTTTTTATAAAAAAAATTTTTTATGAGATAGATAATACATGAAATGAGATTTTTACTGCTAAAGCAAGAGAGAACTTTTTTATTTTTTCTGAGAATGTGACAAAATCTTTTTATTATTCTAGTTTTATTTTTATGGGTGTTATTTTTTCTTTAGTTTTAGTTTTTATTTAAAAATGTTTTTAGCTTATGGAAGCGTTAGCTTTGAAGGGGCTAAAGGTTTAAAACATTACCTATTTCTATTATATATAT
>ERZ500997.277-NODE-277-length-14230-cov-4.266032_pt1 | contig 14230 bp, 11 predicted proteins | sample MGYA00248826_ERZ500997 | MGnify/ENA primary metagenome ERZ500997 (study PRJEB25958, sample SAMN03398524) | human skin metagenome | study: EMG produced TPA metagenomics assembly of the Human Skin Microbiome Metagenome (human skin metagenome) data set.
TGTAAAAATCAGGGAACATTATTTGGGTTCAATTTAGAAAATCCATTTGATTAATTACTAAGAAAAAAAACCGGACTGACTGAATTTGAGCCAAAGAAATTCTAGAAATTCCTATTTGTTTTCAACACCAAATGATCATACACATTAATTAGGCCAACAATGCACGAAATTCATGCAAAACAAAACGAAATTTTCAATTTTCAATCATACAATTTGACAAGTTATGGTTGATGATGATGATGATGATGATTGAAAAAATGTCATTCGTTTGGATTTTCAACAGGATTTTTTCCTAAAGATATTCATTTTAAGATCAAGTTACATCGAAAATCATTTTTTTTCGATGTTGTTACTTGATTTGATTTGATTAATTAGTTCAATGAACATAACAACAACAACAATAATAATAAAAATGATTCGCTCGTTTACCACCGACAGTTTTTTTTGTTGTTGTTTTCATAAGAAGAAGTTTTCAAGAAACTTTTGGAGGAAAAAAATGATGACCTGTGGAGCTTTTTTCATGACATTTTAAAATTACATTCTTGGAAAGTAAAGCTACTGTATAATAATGACGATGGTTACTTTAAACTTTCAAGAAGAAGAAAAAAAAAGTTCAAGTTAAAAGATTAAATAAGTGATAATAGTCGATGATGATAATATTCTCCCTTACATAACAGAAAGCAAAAGTAAAAAAAACCTTCAGTTTTGGGTTTGATTCATTCGTTTTGTTTTTCGTTAATTCTATGATTCAATGATTGGTTCAAAAAGGTGTCAAGAAACACAAACACTACTTAAAAGACATTTTCGTTTCTCTTCTTTCTCTTTCTTTCTCTCAGAAAAGGTATTATGCACTTGACCTTTTTCATCTTTTTCTGATCAGCAATGGAAAAAGATTTCGGATAACAAGATGTCCAAGTCAAATGAAAATGAAAGAAAAAGATTTACAACAACAACAAAAACAACACTGTGATTCTTGATCGTTATTGTTTTTGATAAACTAAAATTCACCCAAAAAAAGAAGAAACCATCATTGCGGATTGAATCCGAATCAGAAAAAAAACCACAGGCTATTAATTAACCACACGATAGAAAAAGAAAAACCGAGCAACATTTAAAAACATTGACATTTGTAAAGTGGTGGGAACATCATCATCTAAACATACATCTTACGGAACTTTATCTTTCATTTTGACCAAAACCAAACAACAGCCAAGGCGAAAAAAAATCTATCAATTTTCTTTTTTGTTTTGTCGATGAAAAAAAACGACAAACATCATCTGGACACATACTCGGGGATTACTTTATTGAATTGGCTACTTGGTTCTTCTTTATTCACTTACTTACTTACTTACTTATTCACCATCACAATGACATAACCTTATGAACTTTTTTGGATGATAATTTTTGAAAAAATATCATATCGATCTTTCACTCCATTTGCTTTGTTTGTTAAATGATGATTAATCGATTATTATCAGCCTGCTGCATCATCATTATTATTATACCGAAAATTATTCCCGGGATTGGAAAAAAAGAAGATTCTTCGTAGAAGAAGAAGAAAAAACACCTTTTCAAAAAAAGTTTCTTCAAAGCATAATTTTTTTTTTCTTTGAATAAAATGATTGTGACAAATGAATTATATTTGATCACATATAAATCACCTATACCTGTATAGATATTTTTATTCTTTCTTTTTGATTTTTGTTTTTTTGTTGTTAACCACCAATGATTAATAGGTTTTGTCAAGTTAGTTAGTCAGTCAGTTAGTTATTCGATATCGATTAACGAAAACAACCAAAATTCACAAAAACACAGAGCATATGACAAGTGTATTTTATTGAAATTAAATTAAAAATTTTTCTGTTTCAATTTTAATCACCTATTTAAACACAATACCGAATTCAATTTTTGTTTCAAAGAAAAAAGATGAAATCAATTGCAAAACAATTAAGATATCGATCATCATAGGTATTCTTTCGAAAATTTCTAAAGATGTTTAAAAGAATAAAGAAAATTTTGAGTTCATTACATTATCATTGTTTGAAAAATGGCTTACAGCAATAATTGATCCATTTCACAAAAAAAATTGTGATTTTGATTTATTAATCACCACCAATTAAATTATAATCATTTATTGAACATTTATTAGATGTTCATGTGTTTTTAAATGGATGTTTCTTTCTTTCAGTTCTGGCCTCCTTTATTATCATCATCGATTCGATAGCCAAACATTTACATAATAGATAAATGATGGTGGTGGTGGTGGTGATTATCATTGAAAATTATTTTTTTTCCCGAATAATACATTCTATATGGAAACCAACCAACCAACTAACAAACAAATAACAGGCCAAAATAATTGATGGGGCCAATTTCTTTTACACAGCATCTTGTTGTTGTTGTTCTTTCATTTTAAATCAGAAGAAAACTTTGAACAAAGAATCGAAATCACCAATCAAAATCGTTTATCGTTTTTTTTAACTTTGCCAAAAAACAAGCAAAAGAGATTACCTTAATATCAAAAATCGATTGGATGCGTTGACCCATCATCATCATCATCATCATCATCAATGAAATATTGGCAATTGTGGTTTGGGGTAATAATCAAATGAAATCAAGTAAAAAAGAAAATCATTTCCAAGTGTGGATGCACAAGTGATAATTTAAAGGTTAGATTTTCTTTCTTTTTTGTTGTTGTTGAATTCAACCACACATTGAGAGAGTCAGCAAAATCAGAAAAATTCAAAGATTCGGGCGCTTAAAGTGATTCTAACTTTGTCTTTATTTTTCTTTTTTCGTTGTTGTTGGTGATGTTCAATGCAATTAATTTTCTATCATCATTTTTTTTTATTTTGCTCGATGACCCACCATCACATACACACAATCGTTCGATCCGGGCCTAAATCTATTCATTCATTTTCTTTCATTCACTCAGGCCTGTTATCTTGCTTAGAATCTAAAAAAAGAGAAAAAAACTTTCAACAAAACAGAAAAAAATTGATATCATGTCAATGGATGACCACAAAGACAACAACAAATTATCAGGCGTCAAGATACTTATACAAAACAAATGAATAAATAAATATTATGTTGTTGTTGTTGTTGTTTAAATAAGCGAAAAAGACAATCAGGAAAAAAATGACCTGGATCTCAATCAATAATGATGATGATTAGCATCCATTAATCGAAATGATGATGATCATGATGATGATGACTGATATCATATCATTAAGATCATTTGATGATTCTCGTCAGTTTTTTTTCGTTGTCTACATTCGTTCGTTTGTTTCATTCATTTCCTTGTGTCTATTATATAATTTTCGTAAATTGATTCAATTATTGAATCATAAAACTGAACAAAACAAAACAAAAAGTTGGAAAGAGAAATAGAGAGAATGTAATTACATAACAGAAATGAAATGATCCAATTTGACATTGAAAGAAATTATTGGCCACTAATCAATCAAAGAAAATGTTTATAAAGACAGAATCAAATCAAATATAATTGAAGATGTAGCAACCAAAACAACAACGATCACATCTTTTTTTGGCTGCTGAATGATTAAATTATCCATACAAAAAGCGATGTTTCTTCATTTCGATGGCCAATGATATGATTGGAGCATACAGAAAAATTAATTGCGGTCTTTCATCAATTTTTTTTTCTGTTTGTTTGTTTGGTTTGTTTTTTCCAAGAAATATTGCAATGAATTTTATGATTTTTTTTTTGGTCATAAATATCAAATGTTGTTTTCATTTCTTTTAAATTTTGCCATTTTCAACCAAATGATTTATATATGAATGTTGAGGAGGGGGAATACAATCCAAATAGATGAAATTCAATCCAATAAATAATAAACAATCCAATTAGCAGATATTAATCAATGACCAGAACAAGAAATGATCAACAAAAAAAAAAAAAAATTTAATTTTTCGCTTGACCAAATTGGCCAAAAAAAAATTCAAAATACTGAGCATCGCTTTAGGGTTTTTTTCATTATTTAAAAACAGAAAAGAATTTATCATTTAAAATTTTATTTACTTTATTCATTCATTCATTTAATAACGTTTATTACAACAAACAAAAAACCAAATTGGTCATTTGCTGATTCATTAAAATTATTTTTAAAAAAAAACTTCAAAAACCTATGATTATTCAATCAATCATGGTAAACAAATTTGACCAAAGATCAATAATTGAAATCAATTTATAATTTTAAAATGTTGTTTTCTTCGTTTCGCAATGAAAACAGCGTTGTTTTTTTGTGCATGCAAATAACGATGATCAAATGATGTGATTGATTTATCTGATGATGATGATGATTAAAAGCAGATAATTGCAGCAATCAACAATCCACAAAAACAGAAACAGAAAACGTTTTGTGCAATTATATTTTACTGTGATTTCAATCATTCTAATTATATCATCATCATCGTCATCATCTTCAAATGATATGCAAGTGCAGCATCATTCATGTCAACGTGTATCATTTATTTAAATCTCAATAATTTATGCTTGAAGGACAAAAAAAAAGAAAATCTTTGAATAAAAATTAAAAAAAAAATAAAAAAAAAAATTTTGCACAGGCCCCACCGAGATTCGAACTCGGGTTGCTGGATTACCTCCTTTGCATACAGCGCACAATGAATCCATACAAAATCCATTGAACAACTGGATAATTATTCAAAGTCCAGAGTGATAGCCACTACACCATGGAGCCAACTGTGTTAATCAGCTGTACTCGGATTTGATATTTAAAAATGTTGTAAAAAAAACATCCTTGAAAAAAATGATAAGTTTAATGCAAAATTTGATGCTTTGAATAAAATCTCATCAATCATAATTTTTAACGAAAAATGAAGAAAAAATTAAAAATTTTTGCATTTGACATCTCTACACACACACACATAATGATGGATTTTTATTCATCTTTTTGTTTCTGTCAAAAGACAAAATTCAATTTACAACAATAACAACAACGTAAAATGAAATTTTGAAAAAAATTGAAACAAACAAACAAATAAACAACCAAACGGGGAGATATTCCGAGGCCCACGAGTAACGGGTTTTGTTCTGGTTTACGGTACGGTCCATTGCATCCAATGTTGTTGTTTTGCAACCAGTCTTTTCTTTTGCTGTTTTTGTTGCCTGGATAATAATAATAATGCAATATTGCATCCAATTCATCATCATCATCATTTCATTTCATCAAGAATATTCTCTCTCTGTCTTTCTCTCTTCATTCAAGTAAACTGAGAAAGAATGAAAAAAACAAACGAAAAGAACAACATAGAAAGTCTATCATTATCATACCGATTCGGTTGTTGTTTTTTTTGCTGGCTGCATCGTGACAAACATGCAAATTTATTTTTTTTGTTTCTTTCATCAAATGAAAATTGAAAATAATCCCGAACAGCATTACATAGGCAAACAGAATTGAATTCATGAATGATTGAATCAAATTTAAAGAGCAAAAAAGACAAGCAATTTAAATGTCATGAATCTTGATTCGAAAAATTGAATAACGCAAACACACACACACACACACACACAGTTTTGGATATTTGTCAGAAACCAAAATGATACAAGAATGATACTGATTATTTTTTCGTTGGTTGCCTTTAAATGAAAACCTTTTCTTTGTTTAAGAAAATTTAACTCAACTGAAATACTGGATGTAAATTCTGCAAAAATCTTCAAAAATCAAAAATTCGGTTTTATCAATTAAAGCACATTGTTTTTCTTTGGGCAGTGAAAACCGATTTTCAATGAACCAAACCAAACAAATCTGTCAATCTCACACAATTTTTTTTTACTGGTGTTAGTGTGTGTGTGTGTATGCGGTAGGTCGATGATTATCCTTATTATGAATCATAAAGTATTTTTAGAAATTCAGAAACTAAAAATTCTTTTAATCTTATTCAAATTAGCCAACAAAAAAGACCATTAAAACTGCTGTTTTTTATTGTTCTTGAGAATTCAACCGTTCACAAAAATCGAGTTGTTACTGTTCCAGGAACGACCATTCTCATTATCATCATCAACATCATCATTGTTTACATATTAATTAATCTTGATTTTTATTTAACCAACCAAACACACTTGAATTTTCTCTATTCATTGATAATGGGTTGAAGAAACAGAATTATGACATTTTTTTTTCTTTCTGAAAAATGATAAATTAATATGGCACGTGATTTTTTTCAATGGAAATATATTTTTATTCTCATGAATGAATGAATCAAAACAAATGAAATGTTTTCGAAAATTAAAATGATTCATAGCATCTTATCGTACTAGCATTTTTAACTTTTAAAATGTTATTTTTTAATTGTTATTATCATCATCATCATCAACCATAGATGTTATAATTAATGGCCAACACGTTTTTTGATTAGTAAACGAAAATTGTTTGACATCCATTTTTATATCTTTTCAACAGCAAAAAAAAAGTGAAAGGATTATCCGGTTGGTCGTCGTTGGCGGGTAAATAGCAATCAATCTGTGTATTTTCACACACACACACACACTTAACATTATCGTTTCAATCAATTGATTTTTCGTTTGTTTTCATTAGTATTATTTCAATATTCAACCCTTTTTTTCCTGTTACGTTACTTAAAATAATCGTTATTTTACTACCCTTTTTTTATTTATGGATGTTTTTGCAAATGAAAATGACAAAAACCCTTGACAAATTGCATGTAAACATTCATTCAAATCGTTATAACGGGATGTATGTGAACGATTAGCTGAAAAGAGAACAGCAACAACAACGAAAATCGTAAAATTCAAATTTTCCAAAAACAACTATTACAAAACGAGTTAATTACAAGATTATTTTTAATGATCATCAATTTAAAAACTGTTTTTAAAAAGCTTTAAACACTTTTTTTTTGTTGTTCACAGTAAATAGTGAGAAAAGAGAAAATGAATGTGAAAACAAATCAAACACAATCAACAGTGAAAATAAAAGGATTAACTACAGTTAACTGACAAATTGAAAAAAAGGATTTTCATTTGTAAAAAAAATGAAAGAAAATTCGCCATAATGTTATCGATTTGGATGATGGCCAAAATGCCTCTCACGTTTTTTTTTCGTTCTCCGATTAGAAAATTCGCACAGAATTCATTTCAATATTGAAAAATATTTTTCAATTTGTATTTCGTTTTTGTCATTTTTTTCAAAAAACAACGATAATAAATGTGCATTCATTCACTTGTATACATCGATGATATTTATCATTCGGTTCTTGTCATAGTGTTAGTATTCAAATTTTTTTTCAAAAGATTTTAAGCTTTTTTTTCATGAATAAAATTTCAATGTTTCAAAATCAATTTCTTGCCAAAATCACCTTTCGAAATGAAAACAAACGATTGATTTATTATTACTTTTTTAAAAATTTCGGGCAACACACAAAGATTCGGACCACACTACAGAGTGATGTGTTGTTTAGCACTGAAAAAATACAAGCCTTTTTCCTATGAAGAGAATTATGAAATTTATCATCCGAATTTCGGACGAAACAAACATCGAAAAAAAAACATTGTCGGATTAAGATTGTAACAAAATTTTTGAAAAAACTAAAAAAAATATTTAGACATTTTTCAAATGTTTCGGGGTTGAGAATCCGGTTGTAATCCGGTAAAAAAAATAAATATTCACCACCATCATAGAAACATGTCATGACAGTTAGTTAGTTAGTTAGTTAACAACAACAACAGACTTGTCTTAAAAGCTTAAAGATGAAAAATGGACTTGTTATTGTATCATACACACAGACAAATTATTACGTAAAACTGTTTCAAAAAAACGAAATACATCATCATCATCATCATTGTATATGCAAAATATAAAACTATGTATGCATCACTTGACAAATGGAGAAACACATATACAGAGTTCACCAACAGAGTATATTAGTCATTTTGATGTTTTGAAAGAGAAAAAAAAGGAAATTAAATGAAAATGAAAATCATATCCAAAAACTACAAGGCTACATCTGTATTGTCAGAGAATTATTATTAGTATTTTTTTAGTTCAAGCTTTATGTCAAATTTGTAAATGTTTTTGTTACGGGATACAGGGATATAATTAATGTTTTTTTTTCTTCTTCTTCTCGTCTAGTTAGTTAGTTAGTAAAATGAAACAATCCTTTCCAGAAATTTCAGTAATCATTTGGAACCTAAATGTATTTCAATGATTTTCAATGATTAACACTGAAAAAAAAACAAATAGTAATAATTGAAGAAAGTAAACGAAAGTGATAATTCTGGTTAATGAAAAATTCCAACTTGAACTTTTGTTATGTAACTATATTCTATGAAAATGAAATTGAAAACAGAATACAAAAAAGAGAAAAAAAAACGAATATGACAATGGTAATAAATTATCATCATCAAATTATTCAAGTTTGAAAACATATCCAGAATTGAATTGAAAAAAAAAACTGAAGGTAAATTGCAATTGATTTTATAATGAACCAGAAATGGAGAAAACTTGCATTCAATTTCCCTATGAATCACACATATTTCGTTGGTTCCAGAATGAAATTTGAAGAAAAATGGAAACACACTCACACTTTAATTAAAACAATAATCATTATTATCAAATGTTTAATCATCCAAAACGGAATTATTTTTCATTTTTCTGCAAAAAAAGTCAATCGAAACAAAACAAAAATGTAATTCAAAAAAAATCAAATTTATTTTAAAAATCAAAAACCAATTTAAAGAGGATAACCAAAACAGAACAAACGAAATAGAAAAATTGTCAAATTTGTTCACGTCCCCACCATCACCACCATTGAAACCACCATACGTGCGAGCGTTAATCGTCTAATAGATTAAAGCAAAACAATAATTTGATTTCAATGAAAAACAACGAATCAAAGAATTTTGAAAATTTTTTGAAAAAATTCTGTTCCGAACCAGCAAACAAACCAGAAGAAAGGAAAAAAGCATCTTTTTTTTAGCTCAGGATTATGATTGAACAACACAATTGATGGACATTTGGTAAATTTGACCTAAACTATGATAGGGTCACTATTGAAGCGTAAAGCATAAAAGTTTTTTTTTCATTTGATAATCACCAATTCTTTTTTAGTGAATTCTGTTTTGTTTTTTTTGAAGACAAACAAGAATTTAATTGCAAAACATTATTATTGTTGGTGCATTGTATTTCATTACTTCATTGTCACAATTTGTCATAAAAATGTGAAATTTTTATTTTTATATTTGATCCAAGCCCCATACACATATGACAAACATTTGGTCAGATCTATCGAATCCAAATAGACTGGAAGCTATGAATGAATGAATGGATGCGAAAACAACCGAGAATCTAGAAATCCAATTAAAAACAATTTTCAAGTGCCAAAGTCGATAATAACAAAACATTCTCTTCGTTTTTTTTGTTGTTTGGAAAAAAATGAAAAAATTTTCAACACAAAAAACAACAACAACAAAGAAAAAATTGTTTTGAAATTTTCATTTATTAGATTAGAATTTTGGATATTTAGTCAATCCGAAGTTGGGGGAAAAACAGTGCCAATTTCTAAACAAAAAGATATGTACAGAATCCAAAAAGAGAAATGAATTTATTTTTTATTCTTTCATAAAATTATGTCCATTGTCCAAGTGTTAAAGTGTGTGTGTCCATCGCAATCAATCGATACAAATAAAAAAATGTATCACTCTTACTCTTCAGCCAGTGGACAATAAAGAGACGAGACGAAAGTATATGATGATGATCAAAAGGGCGACTCATAATAATTTGAAATAATAAAAATGAAATAAATGAAAAAAAAATCCAACGATTCAATTAGATTTTTACTTTTTGGCCATCTTGAATCAATGGAAAACATTTTGAATTGAAGAGTGCACTGTAAAAAATGCTGTAAAAATAACCAAAAATAAAAATAAAATAGCCAATGTCCAGTGATGCGCATTAAAAACATTTTCTGCATCCATGAATTCAATTCATTGTTATTGTTGTTGTTTATCATTGCAACCAGGAACAACCAACAACAGCAGTAGCAGCGGAAAAAAACATTGTGGTCAAATTCAATAAAACAAGTGAAGTGAATTTTATTTTTTTTTCGGGAACAAAAAGATAAAAATAAAAATAAAAATTGAAATGATATGGCTGACCAATGTCCATCATACCGTACCCATATATATCACCCGTATTATTATTATTATTTAGCTTTAGGAATATTTTGGTTGGAAAACAATGTTCCCTTGATAGCAATGATTATGGATGATGATGATGATGAAAAAAATGTTGATTCTGATGATGATTATGATGATGATGATGACTATTTTATTCCATTTCCATCTCAATTAATCTCTATTGGTCATCCATTGTCCGAGACAAAAACAGCAGCAGCAAAAGGTATTAAAATAATTTATTTAGAAAAAAAAAAATCCATATATATATATTTTTGTATTGAAAACATCCATTGAACCATTCGATCATTATGATAATCAAATTGCCAGTGAAAAAAACCTAGAGAAAAAAGAAACAAAACAAAAAAAATTAATTCAATCAATGAAAGAGAACATGAAATGAAATGAAAATTATTATCATTTTTGTTGTTGTTGTCAATGGTCATTCAATGCAACAATAATAATAATAATGACCATGCCAACAACTAAAAACAAGTATAGAAATAATTAAAATCGAAAAGAAGAAAAAAACATTTGTAAAAACATTGTAAATAGTAATCATCATGGATGATAAACGAATTTTGTTTGTATGTTATTTTGATGGAAATTTAATTTTCTCTATGGACAAATTATTATTGATAATAACGATGGATGCACAGCACAGGTCAACCTAAAAAAAAAGGTTATAAGCTTTATGTAATTTAAGACATTGACATTATTATGATAGTCATTTTGAATCATTTAGGCTGCTACTTCTACACATACACTGCAAATTGAATCTATTTATTCATTGAAAATGAAAATGAAAATTTATGGACATTGGTCAAGCAACCAGAAACAACAACGAAAGAAATAATTTGTGGGCACGTGTGATCATCTTGTTAATGGGTCCCTCGCGTTTGTATGTATGTTGTTGTTGTTTTTTACTTTTAATGGACATACGCCAAAATGATAAAAAAAGAAAATGTAATTTTCATTCTTTTTTTAATTGAAAAATAAAACCTTATTGATGATGATCTTTGGATGAACAAAAAAGGAATAAAGAAGTTTATACGTGATGTCCACTCACTCATATAGAGAGAATGAATGAAAAGGTCATAGTCATTTGATCTATGTAATGTCCACTCAAATTTCAATTTTTTTTTGTGAAAATATCAAAATACTTGACAACCAAAAGACAGAAAAGAAATAGTTATTGGACACCCAATATTTGGATCAAGTTTGTAACAAAACAAAACAAAACATCTATCATAATCATAATGATTATCATCATCATCATCAGTTTTTTCACACGAATCATCAATTTTGCTTCTTTCGATTCCGATCGATATTTCAATTTCAAATTCATTTTTGTTTCGCAAATTCTTTCATCATTTTGTTTGACCAAGTTTTTTTTTGTATCACTGATGACTTGTTCAAAATTCAAATGTTTTTTTTATACAAACATTACACCACCATCAAGTTGTATTGAATTTTTTTAAATCAAAATTAATGATCAAAATGTGTGCCCGGACCCCGAAAAAAAGCGAGAAGTGTATTGATCAACAAACATCGGAACCAAGAAAAGAAAGAAATCGATAAATCGAAAGTTTGTTATAAATTAATTAATCATCACAAGTTTATTTGGACGGCGAATGAAAAAAACTTGGGTGAAAAGCATTGGTTCTTTCATTACAAAGTTGATGATGATGATTAGCAACAGCAGAAAGTTAGCTTGAAAAAATCGAAATCAATTAAGCAAATGGCAAAATAAAATTGTAGAAAAAAAATCGAAAGATTTTTAAATTTGAAATAATCTTCATCATTGGTCAAACAAAAACGAACCAAAAAAAGCCGGAATCCAAAAAATGATCATCGTTTTCTGCTGGTCGACGTGTGTGTATGACCATTCGACAATCATTATTTTTGTAAAAAAAATAATAATTAATCATTCCAGAAAGAGAGAAATCCCCCAAGTTTAACTTTCTTTCTTTTTTTTTAAAAAAAATTAACAAAAAAGAAATTGTATGATGTGCGATGGTTATCATCATCATCAAAATGAAAAAACTGTAAAACTGTAAACTCAATGAGCCAATAAATGAATCAATCAATTGAGCCAGAGAGAGAGACTAGGATCTATTTTTTTCAAAATAAATGGATCCAAAAAATTGATGTTCCAGCATGACCAGTGACACACGACATTGTCAGCATTTTTTCAATTAAATTTAAATTACAATCGTTATCGATCTATGGATGATGATTATGTAATGTTTCATTCAATGATCGATCCGCAATCATCATCATCATGTGAATGTCGACCAAAAAATCGAATGACTCACAATTTTCACAAATCAAAAAAATTTCTATTTTTTAAAAATCCAAAAATCAAATCGATTTGTTCGACCGACCAGCAAACCATATTTCATTGTTTTAAAATGGAAAAATTGTATTTCAAACAACAACAAAATGAATTTAGCAAATGAAATGGAATGAAAGAATCATCATCATCATTTGAAATGAAAAAAAAATCCCACTTAATGGAATCTGAAAATGTTTTTCAACTCTCCATCGTGATTCTCATCATCGTCGTCGGGCCAATAAGTTTTATTATTTTCAGTGAATTACGGATTAAATTTCACACAAACATCACACACACACACACACAACAAACAATAATGATGATTGTCAAAACACCATATCAGTAAATACAATATCCAAACAGAAAAAAAACCAAAGGGCGACAATTTGTTTGGGAATTTATGTTTTCATCATCACCCCATAACACTATCATCATCATCATCATTGGATTCGATTGACTAAACTGACTTATATGATGATGATGACTTTATGACTTGTGGTTGTTGGTTGTTTTTGTCCGACGACGACAAAAATCAAATATTAGCTAGGATTACCCATTTTTGGAAAAGAAATTCAAACCTTTTTTTTCTCTCTGTTATTGTTCTGTTCAGTTCAGCTGCTATGATTTGTATTTTGTTTTCATTCCTAACTAACTAACTAAAAAAAAGAAGATAATGATCGGTCATCATCATTATCATTGCCATCATAATAATGATCATTATCATCAACAACATGATGATGATGATGGTGGTGACAAAATAATAATAATACTGGCTCAATTCTTTGATGGTGATGGTGGTGCAAGATGGTGATTTCTAATGATAATAATCATCATTATTATCATGATTATGGATGATGATGATGATAGGAAAATATCATATAATAACCCTATTTGATGATTATTATCATCGTGTGGTTTATTACGCTTGCCTGATTCGGTTGGTTATAATAATTCCTTATAACCATTAACCATAAAACACTCATTTTATTTTACTTTATTTTTTTCGTTTTCTTCTTCTGTAATTTTCATTCGTATTCTTTTATTCATTTCATTTGATTCGTTGTGATTTTGTTTTTTGTGGAAAAAATTGTTTTTTTTTGCAACTGTTGAAAATCATAAACATTAATGATGATGAAAAACAAGACAAATTACACGAATTATTACAGCATTTTGAAAGATTTTCTTTCTCTCTCTCTCATTTTTTTTTTCTCCATTTGACCCCTTGTTATCAAAAAAAGTATGCCTTTACATTCGCAATGCGTACAAAACGATTTTCTTCTTGAATTTTCAAACCAATCAATTCAACAGAGCAAAAAAACATGGATAAAATCAAAATTCAATCAACTGTTGTTCGTATGATGATTGGCAGCATTATATTCTTATGGGAGAAAGAAAAAAAAGAAGAAGAAATTTTCAATCATCACGATTATGATGATGATTTTTGATGATTTCAATGATGTTGATGATAATGAAGAAGAAGAAAAAAAAAGGAAAAAACAACAAAATTTGTCATTGAAAAAATTTATTTGAATAACGGTAGCTGAAAAAAAATGATGATGATGGTCGAAATTGAAAACAAACATAGAAAAAACTGAAATAATATCAAACGAAAACAACAACAAGAAAAAAATCCGAAACAACAAAAACAAAAAAATTTGAAATAAAATTTGGATGGATGAATGGTTGAATGAATCGACAAATCACAAACACAATTGAAATGA
>ERZ500997.278-NODE-278-length-14187-cov-6.088876_pt1 | contig 14187 bp, 11 predicted proteins | sample MGYA00248826_ERZ500997 | MGnify/ENA primary metagenome ERZ500997 (study PRJEB25958, sample SAMN03398524) | human skin metagenome | study: EMG produced TPA metagenomics assembly of the Human Skin Microbiome Metagenome (human skin metagenome) data set.
TGATGATCAATAACATAATGATATAGCCATTTGTCATCATTAAAATCCATCGATAAATCCATTTTGTTGTTGTTGTTGTTTTGGCTGTTGTCATTTCCGAAATGAAATGAAAATTTTTTTTTGTTTTGTTTTCAATTTCTCATTATGTTTTCTGTTTTGTTTTCGAATCCATTGTAATCATATTTGGTGATTTATAAAATGATCATTTATGACATGCAAACACCAAAACACAAACACAGACACAGGCAGACACACACCCAATATGGCTGTTGCCGTTGATCATCATCAATCGATTTAAAATTCATCGATATTTTTTCCCCGAAATGACCTTTTTCACTGACAATTTCCTTTGAAAATGTTTCTGAAAATTTTCTCTCGCATCACATCAATCCATGGATAGAAAGAGAAAAATGATTATGGAAAATCCACCAAAGAAGAAAAAGAAAAACATACAAAAATTGTTCATGTCACACTTTTCTTTCATTCTCTCTATATATCCAATTTTCAATCAGGGGAAACAAAACAGAAAAATTTTCTATTTGGCCAAGGTCAATTTTGTCATTTAGCTTTTCGTTTTTCTGAATTTCTTTCTTTTTTATCGTCATCATTATTATTGTCTATCGACGTTTGTTGTTTTTTTTTTCATATTCGCTTAAGATTCTTTACGATTCTTTCCGTAAACGATAATGATAACTACTTGGTAACTTGATAACTTTGGTGTGTGTGTGTGTGTGTGTGTAGGATGCCAATGTCAATTCCAATGATGATGATGATGATGATCAGTTGTCCATCTTCATTTTATCTTTTGGTTTTCTTTATTGAAAATGATAATTATGATGATGATGATGATGAGAATATCATAAATATATACCTACGGCATCATCATCATCATCATCATCGAAGATTTTGACTATTAACCACCTACTACTCCTCCTATTTCACGCCATCAGAAAAAAAAATTTGATAAATTTTTTCGTTGGTTATTTTCAGATTTTTTGCTCTGAATTTTCTTTCGTTGGATATCCATCAATGCTTTTTTTTCTATTTGAAACAGAAAGAAAAATAGAAAGAAAGAAAAAGACAGTAAATTTAATCCAATTTTTTCAATTTTTCAAAATTTCAAATTTATCATCACAAAATTTTGAATTTTGAAATCATGTTTGAAAATTTTCAATCAAAAGTAGAAATAGAAAAATATGGAAATGTTGAAATAGAAACAAACTTTGAAGATTTACATTATTATTATTATTATTATATAATTCAAATTCAGATTTTTTTTCTGCTGTTTTTGTTTTGTTTCTTCACGTAAAGAACCTGTTTTATGTTGAAGTAGAAAATTATCATATGAAAATTGCCATCGTTGACATTATCATCATCGCTGAAAGAAAAAAGATGAAAATCACACCAAGCATACACACACACATATAGTCCACATATGAATTATGTTATGGAATTATCCTCATTTGAAATGAAATGAAACAAAAACAAAAAATTGTCAAACCTTGACCATTCACCATTCGCGTTCATCATCATGTGACAAAAATAAATTAATGAAACATAAAAAAAACTTGAAAATCTTTGATGATTACTTTGATGATGATGGCTTTATGCTGGTGACAATCTTATGGTGGTTATCTTTGCCATCAATCTTTCTTTTTCTGTGTATGTGACATTTAATGTTGTCTGATGTCTTCAGTGTCCAGTGTCCAGTGTCCAATGTCCAGGCCAGAAAATAAAACAAAATTTCAAGTTTTCAACATTATTATCAACAGAAAAAAAAGTTTTTGGTTACAAAGATTTCTTCTTCTTTGATGATTCTTACTTACTTTTCTTTCATTCGTACCATAACATCTTAGCCATAAGCAGGTTTTTTTTCTGCTTATATCAGATCCTGATGATGATGATTCATACTTGAATTTGTTCAAATTTCAAGTGGGGTAACTTTCTTGGAATGATCGATGAGGATTTTTAAATTTTTGATCCAAATTCAAAACAAAACACACCCACATCAATAATATGATTTTCTTGTGAAACTTTTTTTTTTCTATTTAAAAGGTGGAGTAAATATTTATTCCAGGAATATTAGTCTTGCTGCCATCATCATCATCTATCACCCTGTAAGTCGTTTTCGTATTCGCAGTCGTCGTCTTTTTGGTCGTCAATCATTTTGTTCATTTTCACAAGTTTGTCAAAAAGCAAAGTGAAGGGGAAAAAAGATTTATTGTATTTCAATCGATGATTTTCGTTAGTTATGAATGGCCAATGAATAATTTTAATATGTAAATGATGTTTAATGATTTTCAGCAACAACAAAAAAATAAAATAAAATATTGATGCGGATGTGGATCAAGGTTCAGTCAATAGAAACTCATTTACTCACTTTTTGCTTTTTTTGATTGTCAAGCATCATTCATTCATTTTCTTGAATAAATGAAAAAAACAGGCCAATATTGTGATCAATCGATCTCACAAATCAATTCATAAATTTTCAAATATGAATATATCATGAATACATGCTAATCCATATTTATATAATCACAACACACACACACACACACATGATGTCGATAATGTGGATATAGCCACTCACTCACTCACTCATCATAATAATCGTTTGACATCATGGCCTTTTTTGTTTGTTGTTTCTGTTGTTCCAATTGGATCAGCCCAAATCTTTACCATTTTTTAATCGTATTTCGTATACAAAATGTTCAATTGTGAACAAACAAACAACGAAATCCATCATTCAACGATAATGATGATGATGATGACTTGAAAAACGAAATCGAATCAAACTTTTATTATTTATCATCCATTGCCTTTTTGATATATTACCACCACCATGCACTTTGAATTGAATGAAAACTTTTTTTCTTTCATTTCGCGACCATTTATCAAACTCTTTCATCTTGTTTTTTTTATCAATAACAAAAACGAAAAAGAAAAATGTTTACCTGTTTTTTTTCTTGCATTTTGTTACAATGTTTGTTTGCTTGTTACAATAATCTTAATCCATTGAATTTTTTCATTTGTGAAAAAAAAAAGAAAAATCGTAACGATGATGATGACCTTTATCTAATATGAATGATTGAAAATCGATCGAATCAATAAATAAAAAAATTCGAATCGAATGAATCTCTCGAAATTCGAACATTCGAAACCTATTGTCCTGTACATAAATGACATGACCTTTTTTTTTCCTAAAACATTTTCCTTTTCCTTTGAAATTCTTTATATAATTTTGTGCTTTTTTGGCTCATTGAGCTTATAATTTTCCCTTTTTTTCTTTCCTGTTGCTGTTGTTGGTTGTTATCGTTGGGCTATATAATTCGAGCGAGAAAAAGAAAAAAAAATTCATACCTGTAATATTAGATAAAAATAAATCTAACCTTACCTTAGTTTTTTTTTCTCTCGAAATAAGAAGGTAAAAAAAATACAGCAACACTCAAAGCAAAAGCATTCAATAAACACAGGTAAACAGGTAGAAAAAAGTGACTAGCTACCCACCACCATCATCATAATCATCGTCAACAACAACAACCATCATCATCATCATCTTTCCTCCCTCCGCTCTCGATCGATTCGAATGACTCGACCCGAACAGAAAAAAAACATTCGAAACCCTCCATGCAATTTTCGATCTGATCTTTCTAGCCATGTGCTTGTAAGTAAGGCTAAAGATCTCGAGAGCGGGAAAGAGAGAGAGAGAGAGAAACTTATACTTAGACTTACCCGTCGTCATGGTAAAAGCCAAAAAAATCTACCTGTATGAATTTATTGCCCATTCTAACATTGTATGTTCATTGTAAGTTGTTTTGCTTACCTGCTTTGAATTTACCTATAGCCTGGCAAAGTTGCTGGCATTCATGGCTTTTTTTTCCATTCAATTTCTTGTTATTCAGTCAACAAGGAAAAGAAGAGAGAAAAGTTTTTTTTTTTTAAATTCAACGTTCAATCTTTGGTCAAACTCATTGCACATTGTAAATGGCAAAAATCGTCGTTGATGATGATATTAATGGTGGTTTTTTTTTGGTTGGTGGGGTTCGAATTTTGTTTTTCGAAGCCACCATTCACCGAAGGCATCGTCCACGAACTCAGCTTGAGTTTTTGAGCAATTGCTGTTGTATATGTTTGACCATAGACGACAACGACGACGATATCATCAAGATTGAAATCAGCAAAATTCAAATATGGCGCTATAGTTTGATTCTTAAGGGTGCGAGCAATGAAAGTTTTTTTCATTTCAATCTTTCAAAAGATTTGCTTCCTTAGATATGGGATATGTGTGTGTATCAAATCAGAATGGAATGTATGAATGACTCCTTTGAATTTGAAAAAAATTGAAATTTGAATCGAAAGAGAAAATGAAAAATCGATATTGAATCGATTGATTTTTTCTTCTATCGAACCAAAAAGAAAAAAACATGAATCAAATCAGAGAAAATGAAAAATTCGGGTTTTATTCAAAATCATGGTCATTATCATCAATGATCTTTCTCCGTTGAATGAAATGAATGAATCATTTACATTCAAAAAAAGATGCTTATCATTCAATAAACAGTGCATGGTTGCAATACAAAAAAAATCGAAAAAAACCTGATCCTTATTATATAAAAAAATAACAACAACAACAACAACAGAAAAAGATGAAAGATAAGTAAGAATGAAATGAAATGAAACATACATATCATTTGTATTATAGATGGATTGTGTTATTCTCTTTCTCTTTCTCTCATTTTCATCTTTTGGAAAAATCAATTGGATGTTATTCGAATTACATTGAATGAATTAATTTGAAGAAAGAAATATTCAGTTGTGTTTCAGGCACACCTTGATTTTGTTTTGTTGTTTTTCTTTCTTTCGTTTTCTCCAATTTGAACGAGGAAAACGACCAAACAACAAAAATCTTGTCATTTGATTATCGATTTTTGACAAAAAATTTCTTCCAGAAATTTTTATTTTTGAAAATTTCAGTTTAGAAAAAAATTTTCAACCAATTGCCATTGGCCACAAATATCAATTGGTCAGCCCAGTAAAAGAAAAACTGACTGAAAAAGAAAAAATTCCGTTGATAATGATAATTATGATGATGGTGATGATAATGATGATTATCATTATCATTATCATCTTTCTTTCTTTCCTTTTTTTTTCGTAATCACCGTCGTACACCTTCACTAATCATAATCATTGTGTTTTTTATTTTCAACATTCTTATTTTGTTGTTGTTGTTGAAAATAACCGGCCATTAAAATCGTTTGCCGCACCTCCTTTAGATTTGAAGTTTTCCAAACAACGTTTTCTTTCGAAATCCATATCCATACTTTTTTTTTGCTTTAAACATTTGAAAATATCCTTGATACATTTAGTGGTAATCATCATCAAGATGATTTTTCGTTTCTTTTCTTAATTCTAAGGTGTGTTTCCATCATTGCACACCACACCGCAACACACAAATACACACAGGTCAAAATTCAATTCAAATGCTTAATTCATTTTTGTTGTTGTTGTTGTTGTTGAAAGAATGATGAAAAGATGGCGAGTGAGAGAAAGGATAATATTAAAAAAAATTAGCTAAAATCATCTATGTAGTCATTTTGAATGATTCAATGATGATAATGATAATTATTCAATGGCTTGGCTTATTTTCAAATTGATGATGGTAGGTGTTTTTTTTTCCATTCTAATTTCATCAATTAAGGGGTGAGGTTTTCTGTGGTAATGATAATGATGATGATGCTTGAAGGCACAGGATGTGCAGAATCAAATTTAAAGGACGGGTTATTATTGTTGTTGTTGTTGTTGTTCGTGGTCGGCTAGATTGACCATGAAGAATTTTGATTCTTTTTTACTTGATTTTGAAAAAAATTTTTTCATCCAGTGGTCATTTTGATTGTTCAATGATGACGACGATAATGTGTCCAGGATGTGGTTTTCTTTTTCTTTTTCAAATGATAATGATGATTGATAATTTAAATGACTTAAGATGTTTATCATTATGGCTGTACTGATTTTTTGTTGTTGTTGTTGGTGCTATATGATCAGATAACATTCATAGTATTTTCGAAAAAAATGAATTTTTTCTTTCGTCGTGGAAAAAATAAATATACATTACATGCATGAGAGAGGTACATTGATAATGATGATGATGATGATTGGTGAGGAAAAAAACTAAAAATGTTGATTTAAAATGGCAGGTTTTTTTCCTGACCACTGGCCATGAAAATTATTACAATATTTACAAGTTTATCATCGAGGATAAGTTTTTTTTGTGTATGGTGAAATTTAATCTTTGATCTTTGGTTGATTTCAATGAGAAATGAGATGATGGTCATCCAATTTTTTTGGAAAATCTGTCAAAAAGAATTTTACAGAAAAAAAAATGATGAATAAAAGATTTGAATTTGAAAAAAATTTACCTCGAATTGGATTGAAGAAATTGGTTATAACACTTGGTTGGTCTTCAAGTGCATCTTTCATTCATTTCACAACGAAAATCCTCGATGTTGTGGTTAAATATAAACCTATAGCCATTGGCCATCATTGATGATCAACTCATCAATGATGTGTCGCCTTTTTTTTCATTGAAATGGGTAACTATATTTAGAATCATCATTATTGATGAAAAAAAACCGATTGAATGTGAGAATAATGAAAAAACTCGATGATCACCAAAAAAACAAAAAAAAAACATCAACTAAATTGGAAGTCAATAATGACGACGACGACTCAAATCGAATCAATAGATGTTGATGTTGATGATGATGATTAACTTAATTATTATCATCATCATCATTGAAATGAATTTCTTTTCCTACCTTTCGAACAAAACAAACGAACGAAAAAAAAGCTGATTATAATGATGATAATCAAATCAATAAAAAGGGTGATTTTGGTCAGTCGGTCACTTACTTTGGAGCAACGAAAAAATCGATTAATCCTTTCCATTCATTCAATCAATCAATTCATTATTGAAAAAAGAAACAAAATCCGAATCTAACCGAATTGGCTTGACAACATTTTCCTCTTTTCATTTTCGGCTAATTTTAGATATTCAAATCCCTTTCCAAAAAAGATTCAATGTTATTGATTTTGGCATTTTTCTTTTCTTTTTTGGTTATGAAATCTTTTTTCATAGTTTTTGCTTATTATGTGAAATCATTTTTTTGAAATGATCTGATTTTCTTTGCTCTTGTTTAAATTAATATTTGGCTGATTTTTGGTTTATAATTTTCTTCGCTTGTCATCATCATTATCGTTTGGCTTGTTGATTTGATTCGATTCGATTCGATTTGAAATGGAATTTCGTTTTTGCTTGAAAAAAGCCCTGCAAACAAGGTGATGAAGAAGGTTTTCCAACTTCTTTTTCTTCTTCTTTCTTTCTTCTTCTTTATCGATTCACTCTCTCGTTTTTGGGTTCGCGAGCTTGTCAAAAATCATTTCTTTAACTTTGTTGTTATTTTCTTCTTCTGGTGAACCCAAAGTTTTGATTTTTTTTTTCATTTTTGAAAATAAAAAAAAAAAATACAATCCACCATCACCACCACTGCCAACACCCCCTTGTCATATCATCATCATCATATGAAGACCAAATTAATGGCAGCAGCAGCTGCCATACCTATAGATAAAGTTTGCCTACGGGGTCGATCTTCATCATCATCATCAATGTTCATCAAAAATCGCCCTGTATATAAGACTGTTGGCCTCACCTGTTTTTTTCTTGCCTAATTCACGTACATACATTGAGCATATGTTTTGGCTTCATAAAAAGATCTTCTAAACACACCATCATCAAATGGCGGGTGGTTTTTTTCTGCCTGAGCCTCATAAATGATCATGGTGCACCAAAATGATGATGATGGAAAAAAAAGGTACCCAACCTTGTTGATTTTTGTTTTGTTTGTTTGTTCGCGAGTGAAAAAAAAGACCTTGGCATATTTGACCTTTTTTTCTTGCTATTGCTGGATGGCTTGTAGGCTATTTTCTGAAGCATCCTCAGCACATCAAATTCGCACCACCTTTTACCTTTTCTGATTCATTTGTTGATTTTTTGATTTTTTTGTTTTTCAAATGATGATGATGATGATGAGCAAGATTCTTGTTTGTTTTTATTTTCAAACAAACTAATCAACTTTTTATAATAATAAAAATAAATTTTTTTTTGACTGACAGCCGTATTTATCTTTCTGAACTTTGATTTGTTTTTGTTTTTCTTCATCATTCTGTCTGTCTGTATCTTTCTCTTGCTTTTTATCTTGATGATGTTGAATGATGAGAATGTGGATTTTTCCATTCGTTCATCATTGAATGGATGATTCCTGTGTCCAATTCATTCAATGAAGAATAGCGAAAACATGAACAAACATTTGATGATTAGAAGTTTTTTAAATTTAAAAAAACAAATTCGACGAGAAAAACAAAAAAAACAACTGTCAAAATGATGAACCGAACAAATTATTATTAGTTTTTCTTTTTTTTTCATGTTTGTTTGTTTGTTTTTGTTTGTCCCGGACAAATAGATCCGAGATTGATTGATCGATAGTTGTTTGACCGACACACATACAGACAAATTATACACTTGTTGAGAATTGGTTGAAAAATTTTCATTTAGTATTTTTGAAGAAAGAAAAAAACTTGTCAAACTTTCAATGTAAACTGTAAATCTTCACTACATATTCACTTTTCACACTATAAAAACTATATGGGATGTTTTTTAAATAATAATCGCCTCAAGGTAATCGTCAATGAATGAAAAATCAATAAAACACAGGAAAAAAAACTAAATAAAATCCGATTTTGGTTTGTGAAATGTGAAAAAAAAATTCACCAAGTTTTGTTGTTGACCGGATTTTCGAATGTTTGCATAAAATATATTTTTCTGATCAACTATTTTAACCATCAACGACCATATTGAATATAAATAGAAATTTTTTTTTTGAACATTGACCCTTGCATAATTTTCGATTTGTTTTTTCGATAATTTTATCGGACCGGGTAATTTGTCCGTTTTTTTTTCTCGATCGGATTGAAACATGTTTATCATTCAAATTTAATCAATAGATCGTTTGATCAACCTGTTGTTGTTGTTGTTATTGTTGTTTGATGGGAAACAAAACAAATAATAATTGCTCATTCCAATGTTTACCTTTGAAATTTTTTATACAGCAAAGAAATGAAAAGAAAAGAAAATTATGAAATTAATGATGATAATTAACCATTCCTTGATTTTCTCATTCAGATTAGCGATTTTGTTTATTTTGTTATTTTGTTATTAAGATGCAAACAAAAAAATTAACATAATTTCTTTATTTTTTTCTCTTCTTCTTTCTATAGTGAATGAATGTCGATCCGATGATCCATCATCATCAACAGCTATAATAACAAAAGATGCATTGGAAGGTGAAACAATACGATTAGATTGTCGTTATAATCCACGTCTTTTAGATTTAAATTCAAATAAATTAATATTCTATTGGCATAGAAAAAATCATTTAAAAACTGATCCAGTTGCTATTAATGAAAATCCATTAGAAATTGATTATCTAATTGAATATAATACCGATGAAGGTATATATGATTTAATAATCAAAAAAGCACAATATGATCGTGATAATGGACAATTTGAATGTAAAATAAAAGAAGCTGGTAATGGTGCTGAAGTTAAAAGCCGTAGCTATATGGTCACGATTTTAAGTAAGAATTTCATTTTTCATTCATTCCCATCGATTTTCACCTGCTAAACTAAATATATTATCTATCTTCTATTTTCTCCCTATCTTTTTCTTATCATCATCATCATCATCATCATTTATTGTCGATAATTGAATCACACACAACAAACAACAACAACAAAAATTAATAGTTCCGCCTGGACCACCGATCATCACACCAAACAATCCGATTGCGCGTGAAGGTGAAAAATTTCGTTTAAATTGTTCAAGTGAAGGTGGTTCACCCGATCCATTGATCCAATGGTTTCGTGATGGTAAACTACTTGATGGACAAATGTATTATGGTGGTACACGTAATAGACCAACAATAAATACATTGATTATTGATCCATCGTTAGATCATGATCGTGCTATTTATAAATGTACCGTCTGGAATCGTGCTACACCACAGGAACGTAAATTAGAATCATTCGTATCACTCACTGTTCATTGTAAGTGTCGACAATTTTTTTCTTTCTTTAATTCTTGTTTACAAATAGCGAGAAAAACAAACTAACAAACAAAAAACAAATGTTTTCTTTTTTCTTTTTTATCAACATCAAAACATTGTACAGATAAACCACGTATTACTGTTGGTCCATATAATCCGCTAAATGTACCTAATGATGGTAATGCTGAAATGAGTTGCCAGGTGGAAGCAAATCCTCCTGTTCGATCAATACGTTGGATGAAAAATGGTATGGTATTGGCCAATACAAACAATCATACAATACTTCGTGTAAAACCTGAAGATTCAGGAATTTATGATTGTATTGCTGATAATGGAATTGGTGGACAACCATCAAATAAATCATTAGAATTAGTTGTATTACATGGTCCACAGATTAGTTTAATATCATTCAAAGAAGCAACAACTGGTGAAAATGTTAATATTAAATGTAATGTCATTTCAAATCCTAAACCACATTCAATAGTATGGTATAAAGAGAATGATCCTTTTTATAAGAAAAATGGTGCCATTTTATCATTAAATTCAATTACACCGAATGATGCCGGTAATTATATTTGTTCGGCTACAACTACTATTAAACCATCAGGCTCTACAACCGGTATTGAAAAGACTAACAATGCAACTGTTCGTATTCAAATCAAACATAAACCAGGAAAAGCTGAAATCTATCCAACCAATCCGGTTGCTGTGGCTGGTAAATCTTTTACATTAAGTTGTGGTGCTAGTCCACCCGGTTATCCAATTCCTGAATATCGTTGGTGGAAAGAAGGCCAAGAACAACAAGAACTTGGTAGTCGTCCAAATTATACATTTATTGCTGTACATGTAAGCCATGAAGGTCGATATTTTTGTCAGCCATTCAATTCAATTGGTAAAGGTATTATCGGTTCAGTCTATTTATCGGTGAATGAACCGGCACAGATGACAATTTCAATGAAACCACAATTTATTGTAAAAGAAGGTGCTACAAATTTTAAATTAACCTGTATTGGTCGTGGTAAACCTCGACCAAATGTTATATGGACACATAATGATGTTGAACTTAATCCGGATCATAGTGAATTTCGTATTGAAAATAAAGAACAAAATGAAGATGCTGATGTTAAAACAGTACAAACAACATTACATTTTGAAGCAATGGCCAGGAAAGGAGCTAATACATTAACAGCTAATGATCGTGGTATTTATGCTTGTCATTTTAACAATGGTATTGGTGAACCAGTTAAATCAGAAACAGTATTACGTGTTGAACATACACCTGTATTACGTCATACATATAATCGTGTTGCATTTGATGTTGGTGAAACAGCCGTACTACAATGTAAAATGTCTGCATATCCTGCACCAAAATTTGAATGGTTTTTTAGTGGAAAAATGTTGGATAATTATTTTAATGAACGTTATCAAACAAATAGTACAGAATTACCGGATGATATTCATATTGGATCATTATCGATTCGTAATACAAAAGAATCTGATTATGGTGATTATACATGTCGAGCTTATAATTCGGTTGGTGATGATGATGAACGTACAATTATTAAATTGGTTAAAAAATCAGCACCCGAAACACCGGTTCAATTGGAAATTTTAGAAGTTGTAGCCGATTCTATTACACTAAGATGGTTAGAAGGTTTTAATGGTGGATTTGCAAACACAGAATTTGTTGTTAATTATAATGATGGTGAACGAAGTAGAAATGAATCATGTAGATCATTGAATCCATGTAAAATTACATCACTTGAATCACGTCATGAATATCAATTTCGTGTATTGGCTGTTAATCCACGTGGTTATAGCCAATATTCGGATCCATTAAAAGTAGTTACTAAAGTCAATTTGAAAGATATGCCAAGTGCTTATGATTCTTCATATGATCGTGAACGTAATATATTAGTATTTCGTGTTGATCCGAATGATGTTGGATTACGATTGGTTGCAAAAATTGAAGTTAGAAGTAAAAATAAAGAACAATGGACATCATTGACCAAAGTACAAGTATTGTCGGATTTAGAAAATGTTTATCTTAAATCAACATCGGATCCAATAACCGATATTCGTGTAATACTTTGTTTACAAAGTAATGAATCATGGTGTGGTTATGAACATCTTGTTAAAATGGATTCATCGTTTACACGCGAAACAAAAACATCATCAACTGATCATTTATTCGGTGTTATTATTATATCAACAATATGTGCGGTCGTTGCTTTTTTTATTATATTATGTTGTTGTTGGAAGAAACGAGAAAAATCCGAAAAAAAAGATTTCGAATCCGATACATCAACTGAACGACCATCAACCAAACAAATGGCACAAAATTTTTTCAGTTCACATGATAATAAAGGTTTGTTTTTTTAAACTTGTTAAATTTTTTTCCTATTTTTATTAATTTTCGGTTGTTTTCTCCAACTTTTATTTCTGTCTTTCGAATGTCTAATTCAGCAGGTCTTATGTCCGATATGGATAATGCTAATCTAAGCAAATTATCATCAGGAATATATGGTTCATCATATAATAATCATCATCCACATCTTAATCATCATCAACATCAACATCAACATCAACAATCACAAAATTATTATCTTACAGGTGATGGACCGAATAGTGATCCAAGTCCAAATGGTAGTAATGAAACTGGACAAACAGAATTTTGGAATTCAATGAAATCAAATATGTTACATGAAACAGTTACCGATTCAGATATGATGAATAATTATAATAATAATATGATGAATAATCATCATCATCATCATCAATTAATTGATCCAGCAACTGCATATATTAATTCATATTCATCATATTATCAATCACCTGCTGGTTATCAACAAATGGATGATATTGATGGTAGAATTGGTCATAATAAAATGAGTAAGTGTCTTCATTTTTCATTAGACATTTGAAATTTTTTTCTAATGAAATTATCAATTTTCTTAAAATAGATATACCAACTTATTATGATGAAATGAATATACAACAAGCAAATATTGGACAAACACCATATGGTGGTGGTTCAATGATAATGGATACAATGTCCACACATGATAATATTCTTAATGTTGGCCATAATAATAATCATCTAAATTCTGGTGTTAATGGTACAGATAGTGGTGGTGGTGTTGGTGTTAATGGTGGTCATTTATCCTATGATGATGAAATGGATTATTCATCACAAAGGTCTCGAGTCATGAATGAAATTATTGTTTAAAATATACCGAAATTCCTCTCTCCCCCCCAAAAAAAAAATTTTTTCGCCGCTTATCAGACATACTAACACAAATTCGAATGACAAAACAAGACATCATCATCATTATTGCTCAAGATAACAAAATGACCATAAAATCTTCATTTTTTTCAACAACAACAACACAAAAGCGATTATCAAATCGGTCATTTAAGTCATGTAACCTCCAGTTGACCGAATGCTGTTGTTGATTTCAAATCATTTGATGATGATGATGACCACACACCAATTCGAATGTTACTTTTTTCTTCTTTTTTCCATTTTTTTTTGTTTGTTGATATGATCACCCCATTCTTTTTTTGTTGGTTGTCAATTTTATTTCAATTACATTTTTTTTTACATTTGTAAATAATTTTTTTTTCTTCTTCAACGGCCATCATCATCATCATCATCATTATACATTGACCACCACCATCATTCACCACTACCACTACCAAATCATCATCTACTTCCATTCGAAATTATCATCGAAAATGACCAAAAAAAAACCATATTTTTTTTTGCTGTACAGAATTATTATTTATCAGATTTTTTTTGTTGTTGTTGTTGTTTATCTCAAACAATTCACGACGACCATTCGACGACGACGATAACAATCAGTGACATCGCAATCTTTATTCATTCATTCAAATTTACCAAAAAAATAATTTGAATGAATAAGTGACAAATTATCAATTGAAATTTTATCATATTTGTCGTGTATCTTGTTGTTGTTATTATTATTGTACAATGTTTCATCCAAAAAACATTGTCATAATGATGAT